>Ga0209635_10000003_pt1 | contig 141943 bp, 206 predicted proteins | sample DeeMarSWOR230_32_FD_187463 | JGI IMG/M metagenome (GOLD analysis project Ga0209635, IMG submission 187463) | Marine sediment microbial communities from White Oak River estuary, North Carolina - WOR-2-30_32 (SPAdes) (version 2) | ecosystem: Environmental > Aquatic > Marine > Intertidal zone >...
CATGATAAGATTAATTACAGTACCACGACAGTAATTAATCTTATCATGTTTCTCAGCAAAAGGGCACGTCTCAGTATAGGGACACACCTCATTCGATTTTAGCCTCAAAGTCATTTATTCCCCACAACTATTATCCCCAAGGTTACAAACCATATCTGATGCAGAGAGGTTTCTTATAATATTCCTTCCATTCTCTTTCAGATATTCAATTACTTCATCTTTATCCATTTTGTTATAAATCTGACCTTGCCGAACACCATCTACATAAACAGTTACTCCCTTCAAATCTTTTATATACTCAAGAAGTAAATCACTCAATTGTTGATCCGTCGTCCCTGCTGGCATATTAATCGTCTTACTAACTGCACCATCAACAAACCTTTGAACTGCCGCTTGAATATTAAAATGATCTTTTGGTTCAAGTTCAAAAGAATCAACATACCAATCAGGTATATCAATTCCTTCTGAAAGAAACCTTTCATAAAGCGGATGAACATAAACCCGACTACCGACCCGATCATTTCTTACATATGATTTGGCAAATAGAGGTTCAATTCCACTAGTTACATCAGCTATAAGAGAAATCGTTCCGGTTGGGGCAATTGCCATTGCCGTAACACAACGAGAACCATATTTCTTTATATCCATTCGTAATTCACCAGGAAGCTTTTTAACAAACGAAGCATTTACATAAGGCATTTTCTCAAACTTTGGAAATGCGCCTTTCTCATCCGCCAATTTTACTAAAGTCTGATAAATTATATTTCTAATAAATCTCATTACTTTCTCAGCCTCTTCTATAGATTTATCAGAACCATATCTTACACCCTTGGAAAATAAATATTCAGCTAAACCCATAACTCCAATACCTATTCTCCTTGAATTATGGGCCTTAATATCAATCTCCTTTAACGAGTATTTATTTACATCAATAACATTATCAAGAAAACGTACCGCTAGTTCGACAGTAGATTCAAGTTTTCTCCAATTTGTATAGACATTTCCTGTGATAAAACTAGGTAGGACAAGTGAACCTAAATTACAGACATCATAGGGAGCGAGAACTGCTTCCCCACAAGGATTTGTACCCGTGACTGGATCATAATAGTAGGAATTATTTTTTCTCAAATAATCCCAATTTAGAAGGCCAGGTTCAGCACACTCAATCATATTTTTTATGATCTTATCCCATATCAATCTAGCCTTCACTTTTCCATAGGATCTCTGTTTAAATTTGAATTCCCACTGTTTATCTTCTTCGACGGCATTGAGAAATTCTTGATTAACAGCAACTGAAATATTGAAATGTGGTAATATCCCATGCTGCAACTTAGCATCTATAAAATCACAAACCTCTGGGTGTCTAACATCAACAGAAGCAAGAGCTGCTGCCCTCCTAGCACCGCCACTCTCAATTGTTTCAGCGACTCCATCTGCTGCTTTAATAAAACTAACTAACCCAGATGATTGACCACCCTTTCCCAGAATAATATCACCTTTTGGTCTTAACTGGGAAAAATTGCACCCGACCCCTCCTCCATCACTCCATAGAATCAGAGCATCTTTTATAAATTGACCTATTTCTTCTATGGAGTCTCCACAAGGGAGATGATAACAGTTAAACAATGATCCGCTAGGTCTTCCACAATTTCTCAAAATCCTCCCGCCTGGCAAAAAGTCCCTATTGTAGATCATATCAAAGAATAGATCATAATATTTCTTATCACTCTCAACACTAGAAACAGTTCGTGCAACTCTTTTGCAACACTCCTGCCAGTCCTCTCCTTCCATAAAATACCTAGCTTCGGCAACCGCTTGCGCGTTCGACGACAAAATAACTTCTTTGCCCATCTTTATTTCTCCTTGCCTTTAAAAAGTAAGTATGTCTCACCTTTTGTATCTTTAAATACTGACAAAAAATGATATATCCCTTTAATTTTCCTCCCCTTAAAATCAACTACTATGTGCCTTTTTGGTTCATATTTTAAAATTACACAACTCCCTCCATCCCATTTTTTTAATGTCCCTGCACCATAACCAGTTTTGATTTCTCCAGTAAATAATGCTTCTTCCTCAGTATGATCGTGAGTCCGGGTTACCATTACTCGAACTGCCTCTTTAGTTGGGATTTCTTTTCTAGATGCAAAGGATATCCATTTTGTACCCCTAGGTATTTTAAAGCGAATATCATAATGAAGACCAGCCTTTTTGGCCCTATGTTCTATTACTACAAATTTGCTACTTACTTTCATCTTTAAATTCCTCCAATGCTAATCTAGCTAAGCAATAAGCATCACAAATATTATCGTCTTCAAAAGATTCGCCCCACCTCTTATAACACTTGAGAAGCATTAGATTCTTCTTTGCATTACCATTATTTGTGACAAATTTCTTTAAAGTTTTTGGTGGGATTATTTTGATTTGAATGTTGGTTTTAAAAAAGTAAGTTCTAATTAAGAAATGTAATCCAGCCAATTCAAACAATCGACTAGATTTTGAGAAATAGGCAAGGTCCTCCATATAAACTTTTACTAAACGAGGGACTTTTTTTATAAAAGAAAGATTTTCCAAAATATCCAGAAGTCGTTTTTCTGTCGGAGTATCAGAACTTGTAGAAATAAGTTTTTGCTCAACGATCTCCCCATCTTCATTAATCATTACAATTCCGGTACCAATAAGACTCGGGTCGATACCAACGAAGTAATTACTCCCCCCTTCAACCATTTAGGTATTCTCCTCTTATCCATGATCAATAATTACATTCGGTATTGCTCCAGCAGTTAATTTTTCAACAATCTCCCGCTTCTTCTCTTTTCCCTCATCCATAATTTCAGAACTCAAGGGTATCTCACCAAACGGGGTCCTTAGAGTTCCATCACCGTATTTCTTTCTAATTCTGCCTAACAGCATCATAATATCTGCAAGAGCCATTTCACAAAATAAAACCTGAAATTCATTGGGAATACCTCTAAAATCTGGAGGTTGAATACGCTCATATTCTATGGTTACATATGGACCAGCATTTGTAACCACAGGAGAAATCCTTATCCTATTGGGATGTATAAACTCATGAGTATAATCCCAACTAGAAAACATTTTTATCTGCATAGAAGTTGCAACGGCCAATGCCCAATCTTTTATCTCTCCTTGTGATAGAGGACCCATTGGCGGATGACCATGTAGAATCAAATTACCTTCATCAAAATAAACATCAACAACATTCAGAATTTCGTACCCCTCGGGTTCATGAATATAATACTCGTTACTTCTGCCAGGAACTTTATTTTGGTCAAGAGTCACATTTAGACCCATTCTCTTTACCTGCGGAATATAATACGAAAATTCTCGCAGAGTATAATCTGTGACATACTCCATGATCTTGCTATCTTCAATCTCAATAAAATTAAACGGGAAAGCAAGATTATCTTTTATATATTTCAAAACTCTAGATGGATTTAACATCATTTTCCTCCGTTATAATATATAACCTCCAAAATATCTTTATCAATAAACACTCGATTCATCTCTAATGCTTTCTTCATACTCTCTAATCTTGCTCGACTATCATTTTCTAAAATTTGTAATATCCTTTTTCTTTTCTCAATCATTTCAGTAGTTGTGGGTTCATCAACTTCTCTTGACAATAACTCAAATGAAACTAACTTTAAGTTGTTGGAAATTAAACTCTTTTTCTCTTCTTGTTCTATTATTTGATTTATATATTTGTTCTTAAATTTGAGGTCGCCAAACTGAAAAATTGGTCTACAATTAAACACATCATCATATAATTTTTCCATTCCGCCAACCAACTTAACTATCTCATCCAATAGAGATGCGACCCTCTTCTGACCAATGCCGGGGATTCCGTCAACATCATCCCCAGTATCACCAACTATTGCCATAGCAAGTGGAAGATATTCATCAGGAAAATTATTCTTGAATTTAAGATATCTGGTCATTACCTCATTCTTCTTTATTATCCTCTTCCTTCGCCCAGTCTTACAAAATATATAGACATTATCATTCACACACTGAAAAAGATCATGATCATTGGAATAAACAACATGGACAACATTTGGACTTGTATCAACTAAAGAATTTCTTATAAGATAATACGGGATAAAATCAGTTTCCAAATTAGGAATTCTGATAATCTTTATATTTGGCATCAAATTGCAAGCTCTATCAATAAGTTGAAAATTCTTCTGAACTATTTCAGCAAATAATTCTCTCTTATCTCTCTCCAATCCATAAAGATCATCAATCTGCCTAGAGATTTTATATTTCTTACTTATATTTGTATGATAGTATGATTTTCCCGTCTCAAAAAAGATATAAAAATTTATATTAACTTTTCTTTTAACAGAGTATAGTTTATGAAACCAAAGAAATGATAATAAAGATTCAAAAACTGCAGTATTTATATAATTTGATTTAAGGGTACTCTCAACTAGATTTATAATCGCATGCTGCATATATAAAGATTGAAGATTATTTTTCAAATCCAAATAGAGATTCAAAGTATCATAATCAGAATATGATAGAATTTCATCAAGTATAGAATATGTCGGGTAATAACTAAGAATTGACGACGGGTGCATCATTATCTCCCAAAGAATGATATTTCTTTCCAACTTCCATAATTTTTTTGTCAATATCATATATTTGTTCTCGAATTTGACCCATTTCTCCTTCTTTTCTTTTTAATTCTTGTTCGTGGAAATCTCTTCTTCTAATCAGGTCAACCATCTCGAGTGGTTGGTTAACCTTCTCATCACCCAAGTAAATATCCCACTCTTGCTTATCTCCCACAAACCACATAAAATATTTTATTTTCTTCATCTTAGATTTATAAGAATCATAGTGTGCTTTCCAACCTGCCAGAAGATTTCCATCTAAATCATAAACATTAAGCTCTATAACTGCATAGGGCGGCTGACGCTTATTCCATACCTCAAGAGACTTAGGAAACCTATCAACTATATCTTCCAGACTATCATACTCATAAACGTCCGTATGTGTATCTTTATGCTGGCAGCAACCACACCAATATCCATTATGACTTATTTCTTCTACCTTGAAATACATCAGTCACCCTCAGGATTTACAAGGCTAGATCTACAATAGACATTTATATCAATGTCAGATATAGCAGTTGATATTCTATTTAAGCAAACATTTTCTTGAATATTATACATCGTAAAATTCATATCACCATCGTGATCAATAATAAACGGAATTGAAACAATATTCGTTACAAAATTCATATCACGGTTAGACATAATACCACTTACCAGTTTTGCATACTGATCTTTAGATTGAGCCTCAGTTGATATAGAAGCACTATCTCCTTCAAATATTACTCGAATATTATTAACATTAAAATTAGAAGTAATAACTCTTATTCTATCCGAGATTATTTTCTCAATACTACAATTTAGAATACAATCAGACTCATCAGCTACAAGTATACTTTCAGCTTCCTCATCTGGCATAAACTTATTATTCATAAACTCTAAATTCGGCGTAGTAAATCTAAATGAAGAATACTGATCTGTAAATGAGTAATCTCTTTCATTTACAGTTATTTCAACTTCCTGCTCAGAAAAACATTTTAATAAATCTATCTTCTGCTTCAAATTTGTTAAAGGTATATTCAATGCAGGTATAATAGGATTCAAATCCATTTCAAAAACAGCCGAGTTATCATTAGTCCTCTGACGCACTACACCATTACGAATATCTACGTCATCAAAATCTTCCTTAAGAAGAGAAATACATCTAAGAAATTCATCATACCTTTCCGCACTAAGATTTACAGTAACCATTCAAACTCTCCTTTCTATCCAACCTTTTTCACGACAACCATATACACAAACTTATCCTCTTTTACTTCTATAGAACTAGAGAAGTCAATAGTTGTAAAACATTCCTCCACATTTTCAATTACTTCCATAACTCTCTCAGAAATATGTTTACTTCCTATTTCTTTAGAATTTATAGGAATTGAAAAAAGCATCAAGACAGCATCGTTATCATTATACTTACAGTTGAACATACACATATTGTTTCCCATAAGTTTAAATAAACGATCTTTCGATGCCGATTTACAAAGAAGTGCATAATAATCTATCTCAGTAACAGACCCGGTATATTTAGCATCAGAGTCAATTGTGGCCTCAAAAATCTCTTTTAATTTCTCTCTCACAACTTCTTTTCCCATATTATCTACCCTCTACTAATATTTAAATATTCATACTGGGGAATTATAGGAGTAATGTTAAAATCTTTACCTGTTTTATTATAAACAACAACTAACTTATTAATATAACGACCAACATTTCTTGTCATCCGCTTATAATAATCAATAGTAACATCGTTATCAGACAATATATAAATATCTGGCATTAAAACTCTCTCATTTTTCATAAGACTAACTATTAGGGATGTATAAGAGGTAGAGAATGCACAAGCATACAATCTAGCAGATTTTTTTATGTTTAAAGAATCAAATATATGTTCTGTGAATATATCAAAAATTCCCTCTGATATTACAACTTCATTACCAAAAGGGTTACCACCATCTAGTTTATAATAGTCAAGAAATTTAGAAGCATAGAGATTATACTTCCAATGATCAAATTCTTGTGACTCATCTATATTTCTAAAATATAACCTACTTTGATTATTTGCTATAAAACAAATAAAATTCTCTTGAAGATAATCTTTAAGACGAAACAACGTTGGACTAACTGGAATCTCATTCAATCTTATCAACTCATTAATATCAAAAACTAAACCTCTAATAGACTGAAGATCAACATTTCTAAATTTTAACCTTTGTTTAACATAGAGAGATTTTGCCTTAAACCTATCTTCTTCAATTTTCGGTCTTATCAACTTCTTTACTTGAACTTGCTGTCTAGCTAATTTTGTCCTTCTCTTTTTCCTTTCTTTAACCTCCTTTTCATCAACAAAATCATTTGAGATATCTTTTCCTTCTATTCTTCGTATTAGTTTAGGAATCACTCCACTAACATTACAATCTCCAAAAAAACAATGAAAAATCGGAGCTTCTAAAGATATATACATATGATAATGCTTCTTCTGCTTTCCATATTCGCACCAAGGACAACGACAGATAATATTACTCGATGAAACCTTAACAGGTTCACCAAGTCTATCTCTTAGAAAATCTATAAAACTGTCCTGATAAATACCAATCATTATTACTCCTAAATAGTCATTAACCCACCAGATAATGACTCTTTAATATCGAGTTCCATCATCTTCTTAAAATCCTCCAAAGGAATCCAAAGGCAAACCTCTTGTAACTCAGGATTTATCTGATCATCAATCCTATAATCTTTTCCCCTACCTACATAAACTTTAAGAACAACTCTTTTCCCTCTAGCATATGGGTGTGCTAACTCATTATCTTGTTCAACATAACATATACCGCACGGAACATCATTTGCTCTAACACATTGTTTACCAGTCAAAAGTTGAAAACCTTTACTATTAAACATCTTCCATCCAAGATTTTTATTTCTCACTTTTGATTTCATTCATTTCTCCAAGGACCCAAAGGTTCAAACCTATCCTCATCAACATAATAAACTGCGCTAAGACTCTCATCATCTAAACACTCAAAAATTACCTTCCTCTCTTCTTCATAAACTTTCAGAGCAAAAAGGTAACCATCAATATCTCTGAGTTCTCTAGTACGAATCCAAGTCATCTAATTTCTTATAATCCCCACCTGTCATTAAGTGATCAATCCAATAAACTAATCCCCTACCTTCACACTTATCACAATATGAACCATCCCATGCCATATGGGTATTGTTGCCATCAGTCCATTCTTGAATTCCGGCCAAACCTGTACCATCACAATGTTCACACTTAGTAGTAGCCTCTGGAGGTAATTTTTGAAGTTCTGTATATCTTCTTCTTAAAGAAATCATTCTCTTCGCAGAATGTCTAATTGCCATCATTTGCTCCCAACTGCTTTTCGATAATCCATTAGCACTTTAATAATTTCATATACACAGGCCATAAAATGCATTGAGGGAACCAAACAACTTCCATGACTATTTGAATATTTATTTACAACAATCTTTGCTGGAGCAGGAATGCCCTTCTTAAAAAATAAATTTGAATATAAACTCCTATATTCAAGATCCCTCTCATCCAATCTCGAGATGATCATATTTACCGATTTACCTATCTTATGTTGTTGATCATTCTTTAAAGCATCAATTATCTCAGTAATACAACCAGCAATAACTCTCTCACTTGTTAGGGCAATATCTTTACTTACCCTCAAAGTATTAGTCCTTGAACTTCTCTGTAAATTATTGACGATCTTTCTAACATCTGGATAAAAACTATCAATAACAAATTTCAAATCATCTTCATTATACTTAATCTGCTCTCCACCGAGAATATTCTTACAATATTCAAGTACAAACTCAAGCGGCAATTGCTTAAAAAAATACTCTTGGGTTCTACTTTGAATTGCCTCAGGAAGTTTAGAAATATAATTACAAGTAAATAAAAAGCGACCATATTTCTCATATCTTTCGATTATTGACCTTAATGAGTGAAAACTAGCATCCGTCAGATAATCCGCTTCATCAATGAAAACAACACGAAAAGGATCGTTACCTGCTGGAGGGATTTTCAAGAAAGGTTCAATAACATCTTCAACAAATGATATACCTCTTGTTCTCTTTGATGAACCATTTATCTCAAGAAGATTATCATTTGCATTATTGAGAATTCCATTTTTCGAAACTAATATTCTAGCAACCGTTGTCTTGCCCCCACCCGGAGGACCATGAAATAAAAAATTTGCTATATCTCTCTGCTCAATACATTTCTTAAAATCTTCTTTATAATCATCTGGCAACACTAAATCATCAATAATTCTAGGTCTATACTTTTCAACCCAAAGTCTTCCAAGAACTTGCTCCATCGCGACTCCATTAGCAATGATATCCTTCAACAGCATGAAGAAGCTGAAGTTGTTTCTGTGTTTCAATAAATTTGCCTATAGCTTCTTCACCTATAGCTTCTATGAAAGCATCTAAGGCTCTCCCGCCTGTTACTAATTTAACGTTTCCATCTTCTCCAAGTTTATGAAAATATGGTTCAGCAATTTCTATATTTAACTTCTTTATTTGTTTAAAAATGAGTATATCAGCGGCTGCTCTAGTTGGGGCTGTAGCAGCATTAAACGAAATATATAATCTTTCCTCATTTTCTTTATAAACTAAAATAAAATAATCACAAACAAATGTATGTATACCCGCTTTAGCTGGATCCCCCTGGTAAGTAAAGTCTGTTCCATACTCATCTAATTTTTTAATTATTTTTTTAATCATGCTGTTCATATTAATTTCTCCAGCACTATTTATTTTTTATTTGTTCCATATCAAAAAAATTTATACTCATATGGTATGAAACCAAAAAAAAGAGTTGTGAACAACTCTTTTTTCTACATTTTACCAAGGGTTATTTTTAGGGTCTCAAATAATTGATCCATTGCGTGCTGTATTTCATCATTAGATATACAATTACGACCAAAACAGATCGAACAAATGGCAACCCCAATAAAATCACCATCCTCAACAATCATTCCTGTTGGACGCTGACAGAGATTACACATAATCTCTGTGTCATCTATTGTTATGAAATCTTTATACTGTGCCATTAATGTACCCCATTTAGTTTTGGTATAAGTATAGGATCTCCTCTCCTACATCCAGGACACATCTTTACTTGCCACTCCATTATCCTCTCTTCAATAAGTGATTTTGTCTGAATGTATGGATGTTTCCAATATGTTCTATTCCAAATTGCAAATATTCCCGCAATAAAGGCCCCATCTTGCTCAGCCTTAAATGCTAAAGCACTAACAGAACTTCCGGTGGTAATTACGTCTTCAATTATAATAAGGTTACACCCTGAAAGGTTATGCACTGAAGTTGATCTAAATCTAAATGGATCATTCCATTCATTAACTTTCTCTGCAAATATAAACCTCACACCCAGTTTGTAGGCTAACATGCCTGCCAAAATCCCTCCAGCGTCTGGTGGGCCAGTAATTGTATCAAACTTATATTCAAAGAGAGAGAGTTGAGTAGCTAACGCATCAACAACTTTTGTTCTCAATATTTCATCATACAGTATCAAGTCTTTATTTACATATTTGAGTGTATGATTTCCTGAACTAAGCTGAAAATGACCTTCTACTACAACTCCCCTCTTAACCAAAAGATCCCTAAGGTTTGTTTTTACCATTCCCTTTCCTTACCATGTTATCAACTACATTTTCAATAAGTTCTTTATTCAACATAGGAAATGAGTCAATAAAATATTTCTCAGTCCTAATTCGGCATTCTTCACATCTACTAACTAAATCACACCATGCCTTGTTTATAGCGAAAGAATTCATTTTGATACCTTTCATCCAGGTATCCAAATAAGGAGTAACATCCTCAAGTGGAGATTTATGATTATATCCTCTATATTTCATTTCCTCGACAATTTCATCATGCCTATCTCCCAGATATTGAGGAACGAGAAAATGTTTTTGAATATAACCCTTAACTGAGCGACCTCCCCTAATAGTTCCAACAAACATATGATGTTCGAGATGCTCTCCAAGTAAGTGTTGTCTGCACATTAATCTAGGTGGTAAAAACCATTGTCTCATTTGATCTCCTTATCAATTAGAATATGCAGAGGTATGTAATTACAAAACCATAAATGAGAAGGCTAATAAAAGGAGAGAGAACCTTTAGATCATCAATAGCTGATTTAGTTTTTGTTCTCTTCTGAGTATAATTACTATACTTAATACACCCTTCTGTACATATAGCTCCAATAATACATTCTCTACATGGATTTTTACAAAGAGAATCAAGCAACCACGAAGAGCTTCTCCTTCGCTCTAGTAACTCCTGTGTATAACCACCTTCGGTAATAGTCATCGTCCCAATATCGACTCCTTTCCTCAAATAAAACAACTTTTTTCCACTCACTCCCCTGTGCTCTATGGACAGAAATAGCATAACCAAAATCAAAAAGGTCAATACTATCAAATCCCGTTCCTTTTATCCTTTCCCTATTCTTCTTAAAGTCCGCTTTATCAACAACATCACCATATGACTCAACACCAAAACAGCAATTATGAACCAGTCCAGTATACATATCGTTAAAATCATCCATCTCAATAGTGACATTATACATATCATCAGAAACGGGCAGCAACCACATAAGGGTTCCAAGTTGGCCATTCATTATCTTAGTAACATAATTATTTCGTAGACAAATAAGTCTCTCACCAGGATACGGATCAGGAGCATCAAAACCAAACTTTTGCCTGATCATACTATTTATCAATACCCTAGACTTATTCATCCCACATAAGGCAATGACATCCTCATTAAAATCAATTGCTTCAAAAATTTCTCGTGATTTCCTTTCACGCCAAGCAATCTTAAAAACGCCCGGATCATGAACTCCATATGGAATTGATCCATTATTTCTAACAATCATTGATAATTTTATAATTGGATTTCCCAATGCCTGCCTGTGAATATCTCTGAGAATATAATCTGGTTTCTTCATCAGATAAAAATCTTCCCCAACAGGAGGCAATTGTCCATGATCTCCAAAAGCAACAATTGGTACCTGGTAACTGTTTAGATCTTTCCATATCTCTTCATTGACCATAGATGCCTCATCAATTATGATCATATCACAAGGGATCTCAAGTTTCTTTTTCCAACCACTAATTACTTTCTTTCCCCATTTATCTATTTTATATATTGGTTGGTATACTAAAGAATGAATAGTCCCAATAAAATCTGCGGAATAGACTGCGTCAGCATCTCGTAACCTTGTAGCAAGAACTGAAGATGCTTTGCCTGTAAATGCACAAAAAGCAACAGTATATCCTCTTCCAATTTTATAAATTTCATTTCTGAGATGTGGAATAAGGTGAGTCTTGCCAGTACCTGCATATCCACCAACTAGTCTATAATTATCCGGTTTTGGAACAACCAAACCTTCAAAATCAGAACTGGCAAATACTCTAACATAACTGGGTTTGATTACATACCTAACCCAATCTACTAACTCCTTTAAAACATGGGATTGTTCAGAACTTAGATTATTCACTGTAGTCCTCAAGTAATTTTGTTATTTTAACTAACACATGACCAAGAAATTTTCTCGGATCCTTAATATTCTTTAACTCAATCTGACTAAGAAGTATGGTCTTTAAATCAGTAAAAAATGAATCAAATCCAATAGCGATACCCGATGGTGTCTTCTCTTTGGCCATCAAACACTTCTTACCTGGAGTAATTGGATGTATAAAACCACACTCAGGACATGTATCGCCTCTAGTCTGAATGTCGCCTGTTTTCATAGACCACCTCTAAAAGAAAATCCATTTAATGTATTTACTAATCCCAATCAACCAAGGGATTAAACCAAATAAAATAAATACCAAAAGTGCCCCCCAAACAATAACCTTAGCAGAAAGGTCATCTCCTTCACGCTTCCAATATTCAATTGCTCTTTCTATCATGACTACTCCAATCTTTTTATTTATTTTTTGTTCCCCCCCAGGATTAAAGTATCCCGGGAGGGGACAAATGTTATAGAAAAATTTCAGACCACCCCATCTCCTCTTTCTTCAAAACTGCTCTAGCATTTCTAATAGCTTCGGGTAATATAAGTATAGGTTTAACACAGGCCCAACAACGATGTATTCCCGACACGGGCGGTTGATTATGGGTTTTGTTACCACAGTCTCCACACTCAAAACTCATAAACTCCTGACCACCTTTCATAGTTAAGGTTATCTCTCTCATGACCGAATTCTTGTTGTAACGAATTTTCGTGTGACAAGTCATTTTTTGTGCCTCCTCATTATTTTTAGAACTTTCTCTGTAAGGATCATCCAACCGTCATCATATCTATGTTTAATATTATGATCCTCAAACCCGCGCGGTCTTACAATTTTATAAGTATAAATTTTCCTCCTCTTGCTTCTACTTTCTTGTCTCCTCACTTGAATTTGACCTATTCTCTCAAAATCCACATATGCACATATTATTAACAAGTTATCCGTCCTCCCTCAAAACTTTAAAATCAAAAGGACCCAAATTCCCACTATAAACCTGATCAATAAAATTCTGCTCCTGAGTCATGAGAAGATTTATTGCCTTCTTGTCATTCGTATATCCTATATGATTAGGATCAATATATTCAAGAGTCATTATCCGCTCACTATCAGTTACAGGAAAGAACCTAAGACCTTTCTCTTCTGAAGCATCAATTATGCTCGGTATCCCATCAGTAAGTCTAAGTCCACACTCTTTAGCAATCCATTCAACATAAACTTTATCCTCAATAGGAATAGACATAACTCCCCATATCATCTCTTCCCACTTGACCATGACAAGTTGAAATAAATCATTCTTAGGAGTATCTGGAGGATAATGTCTATATTCCAAAATAGACCCAAATAGACCTACACCAATCCTAATAGGTATCAACATACCAATTATAAAAAATCTACTCTCATCTTTAGTCATCTCCCTGAGTTCATCATCGTTCATTGGACGACTTATCTCTGGTATTGGCATATATCCTCCCTCTACTTTTTTATTTTCCCTATCTTATAATCTTTCTCAATAATGCCTACCTTCTTATCTCCCCTAGTATGCATTGGAACCCAATATACACCTTTATGACGTCCAAAAAGACCTCGTCCCTCTCGACAATCTCGAAAGTGACCTCGACAAATATGAAGAGCTCGTCTCAAACCTACTTTATCACTCTTCCCCTCATATTTCAAAATTTTCCTTGCTGCATCTATTTCGAGAGTTTTAAATTTCATTAGAGGTCTTTTTCCCTTTTTCTCTCGATATTTGTTAATTCTCACTTCACTTTTTCTCTCAACTGCTTCAACATTCTTACAGTGTAGTAAAGATACTCCAAAGAGAGAAGGAAGTATAGTTGTGAAGAAAATAAGATTATTAACATCTTCACCATCATCGAATCCTGCTAATGTAGGAGCAGGTTTTACAACTGGAAGGTGATCAAATTCACTAACTCTCTTAGTCGCAAACAGTTCTTGACCTTGATCATCAAGGTAACTATTATATATACCGGCACAACTATAACCTTCCTTGAATTTCATACTTTTTAAAAAGATTATATGAATAACAACCCAATTAATTAAGCTATCATCCATATGAACTAATCTTCCTTCTACTTCTAGTTGATGACTCCAAAGACCAATTCTAGAGATTCGTCGAAATAATTTCCCATGATCTTTTTTTGAAAGGCCAAGCGAAAATGCACCAACTCTCTTTACCCTAGAGAAATAATTCTTTACCAGTTCATTAGCAATTGATATAGTAGGAACTGTAAACTCAAACCAACTAAATGGCCACGGTGGCGATAAGCAAGGAAATATTTTACTATCCCACCAAGACCACACATCCTTCTCGCCAGTATATATCCATTTTGAGACGTTAGATAACTCAACAAAGGTAGTATGACCAAGTAGAACTTCCTCTACATCTATACTTATCTCATGGAAAATATAAGCACTAAGTTGCTCAATTAAAAACTTTATATCATAGATAATATCATCTAGATATTCATCAATAAACATCACAATCTCCTTTCATATACCAATTCTCTCAAGTCCAAATGGACTGGCATTAAATCTATGCCTACATTTAGCACACATTATATTAGTACAAAGTCCTCCTTGAGGTCCCTCAAGAAATTCCCGACCACCACAATCCGGACAGCAATTATACTTTCTAGCTATCCTTGTTAATTCTTCATCATCCATCACAACCTTATCACATATTTCAGTACAATTAGTTGTAACTATACAATCAGTGCAGGGAAATAATTCTCTTTCAATTCTCATAACTACATTTGTTGGTTTAACCATTTCATAGGTAACTTCTGATGGATGCTCATATTCTCCATCTTTCAAAAACCCAAAAAGTTTAAACATCTGAGTACAGAAATCCCAAACGAATGACATTTTTTTCCTTTCTACCAACCAGGTCCAGCTACAGAATATTTATAACTACAACCTTTACATCTATAAATATTTCCCAATGCTGGCGGTTGACAATCACGAAACCATTCGGTTTCTCCGGTTCTTTGAATAATTCCCCCACAGTATGGACACATACCCGGATATATATCACTTATGTAGCTAACTTGTGCCTGGTCAACTTTATCACACCTCTCTTGGCAAGTCTGAATCAATATGCATCCGGTACATGGATATTTGAATCTTCTAATTTCCCACTCGTATTTTAACTTCTTTATCCACATTCTAAACCGATAACCCACCATACCCTCCTTCCAATTAAAAAAATCAACAAGTCTATTATTCATAAATTAATATATATAGTGGATTGAAGGTTTAAAAATAAGAAAATTTCTACTGAATGAGATACTTTTTTAGAATATAGTAACAAATGAATGATAGAATCAGTTTGGAGGGAGTAGTGCAAATATGAATATAAAAATTGAACGATCTATACGACAAGCATTGTGTCCATGTAGGTATGGTTCGTGGGGTAGTAAATTCAAATGTAGCTCCTTAAATGGTTCAAAACCATTATTTAATATAGATCATATGCTACTAGTTAACATTATTCAAGATATGTTAATTCAGAATTATTGGGATGGGAGGAACAACGGAGAAATACCCAAATCCTGGAAAAATCCAATAGTTTGGAAAGGTATTAAACCATTGATACATAGAGGAGATTGGTTCAATATATATAATGGTACATCAACTGAGCGTTCAAAAGATTATACTTATACCTATCTATATAATAAATATCCCTTTCTAAAGGAGCGTATAAAACATGCCGGATCATTGAAAAAGTTGATTCTAGAGCTTAATAATATGAGATTCAACTTAGTTATGAGAGTAAGAGCAGTATATCATGCGAAAAAGAAGATGTACAATTATCAAACTCATAAAGATTATAATAAAGAATATCCTGAATACGATAGTTTCTTTATGAATACAATGAATAAACCAGCATCAAAATTATTTAACTTTGAGATAACCAAGGAAGAAAAATTTAGTAGAGGTGGTATATCAGATATTGAATTTCATATAAAGATGAACAATATATACTTCTATTCAATGTACCAGGGTGCCATGTATGTAACTATCGACTGGATACCCGAGGAGATATATACCCTGAAGATGAACAATTATAGTAAATTTCTTTATATACTAATGCTAGCAGGGAAGGTAAAAAAGGACTATGAGTATAACTTGGGTGAAATAGTTGAAAAACTACAGCTGAAACCTAATCAAAAGAAGAGTCAATTATGTATGCTCATTGATAGGTACTTAGATGATCTGGTGCAAAATAACTTTATCGAAGTAGAATCAAGGGGTGGATTTAAGAATAGAAGATATATTATAAATAGAAAGTGAGGTAAAAAGTATATTCATTACCCAAAAAGTATATTCATTACCCAAAAAGTATATTCATTACCCAAAAAGTATATTCATTACCCAAAAAGTATATTCAAGAGGCCATAAAAATTTGAATAAAATTAAAGATTTACAGAACCACATTTTCCCTGATTTATGATAATGATTTATGACACTCCGGTGTGGTTCATTGGTTTCACCACACCAAAGTGCTTTTGGGCATACGCCTTATACGTTAAAGAACAAATCAAAAAGAAAAACAAAAAAGGAGATCAACGAATGTACAATGGAGAAGAAACAGTATGGGTTAATCAAAAGGAATTTCAGTACAAAGATGTAGAATATGGTTCAGCTTCAACAATGGATATTTCAACTTCAATTAATACGAAAGATTTCAAATATTTTTCACAGGTGACTCTAAACATCTCAATTACTTCAGATTCGGATAGAAGTAGGAGAAATTGTAATTTAAATATTAATGATGTTAGGAGTTTGTTCAACTCTTTCTTAGAGGTTTCAAGAGATTATAAGGCCGCTTATGAAAAAGAAGAACCATTCAAAATCTCAAATAAATATGGTAATAAATACCTTGAGATTATGTATAAACTTTCAAGAACTCAAGTAAGATGTGTCGTGTTAACTATTATCCACAGTGAGAATGATTATGGTCAAATAGTAATTCCTTTAGAAGAATTTGAGACAATAGTTCATATATTCTCATTGTTTCGTCATAGTTATCACATATTTAGAAAAGAACTCAAAGATCAAATCATTAATCATAAGATAGTTGAAAATACTTCAGCAATGGAAAGAGCTATTAGGACTTTACCTTCCTCAATTTCCACATCTCAGGTAGAATTTCCAAGTTTTAATATTGAAACACCAATCGAGTCTACTGAAGAGCAGAATGATTTTGAGAAATATGTTAAAGATGAAGAGGTTCTAGAAAAACCTCTTCCGGAAGAAAAGAGGATAGAACAACAACAAGAGGTAGAGGCACCTCCAGAAATAAATAGTGAATTTATTCGTGATGTTTTAAAGTTGGATATGGGAAATTATGAGAGATTACTTGCAGCAGCATCTGGAGAGTATAATACAACTGAGGCGATATTAGAAAGGTTAAAAGAAACTATAACACAATCTGAAGATTATGAATTTTTGCCGGGAATATCTGAGAGTGATTATAAATCTGCTCTATATATTTCAAGGTTTAATTATTTAACTGGATTCAAATTATATTCCAGAGATAAAATTCAAATTCCAACTTCTATCGCTCCGATTAAATATAGACCCGATAAATCCAAAGTTCAAGATTTAAACGTTGAAGTAGCTTATGATCTATTGACAATAAGTGCTTTTGTAAAATGTTTAGTTCAGAAACTAGGTCAAAAGATTGCAGATAGTCAGAGTAATAAATCACTATTCTATTATGCACATAGGTGCTTTACTGATATTTTATGCTTTAGTTTTCTGACTGATGTGGAAGGAAGTATTGTAAAGAATTGTGTAATGACAAGATTTCGAGATTATGAGAAGATAGGATTTTTCAAGCAATATCAAGATCTTCTTCTTGTAAATAATTGTACTTCTGTCGTTGAGCAGGATATACAGTCATTTCTGGATCTTTTAGTTGAGAAGGTTTTACCTGCTGAGCTCTATATTAATAATTTACATAATAAACTCCATGAAGATAAATTATTGCTACCTGCTACAAATAAGGTTAGTTTAGAACAAATTACAAATGAGGTAGTTAAGATTAACGTTCTTCATTTTGTTAAGGAATTGAATGTTTATGAGATTGATTTAGCACAACTAAATCAGACTATTAATATGCAAATTCCTCCTGAGTTATTTGATTTATTACGTGCTCCGAAAAGTTTGAGAAAACCGGTGGAGAAGACAAAATATAACTCTAATCTCCATTGGTATTTTAATAAATATCAAGGTGACCTTCCAAAGGGTCATGAAGATAAATTAATTAGTTATTTTGAACAACTTGGAGATAATGATTTTCCATTTGATAATCCTCCTATAAATTTGGAAGATTTAGAGGAGAGATATATACGAGCAATATATCATCATAATAGTTTGGAGAAGGATCAGAGGAACTTAAAACGAAATGACTTTATCACGTATGTTCATGAAGAATGTACTATGTCGAAAAGGAATATTCTTGATATATATAAGGCCAAAGAAGAAGAAGAAGAAAAAGAATTGAAAAAAGATATAGTTGAAGATTTTGGTGCTATGTTGGAGGCCATGGAAGAATAGGAGAATCGTGAATGGGATTAACTTTAGGAAAATCTCTTGATCGTTGTTTCAGTATGAGATTGCCATTTCTCGATGGATATTATAATATAGGTGTATTTTTTAATAAGAAATCTACTTTCTTACTATTTAAAGTTGATTCTGATTTTCCTAAGGGAGATAGAAGCGTTCATGGTATAAAGATAAATATGTTTAAAAATATTGAATCATCTAAATTTTGTGAAACTTTTTTGAGTTTACACAGTTACCGAGGAGATAATCTAGATATATTAAATCAATTTGATTCGATCAGAGATGAATATTACTCGGAAATAAATTTTATCTTGAATGAGACAATAGTTCTTTCAAAAGTCAAAACTGGAGAAAAAACATTTTTTGATCAACTAATGATATATGGTTTTACTCTCTCTGCATTTCAATCGGAGATAATTTTTCTTCTAGCTGAGAGGCAGAACATTGTTAGGCGTTTTAGTAAGAAGATCGTGAGAACGACGGGTATCCAAATTGCTACGACTTCAGCATTAGAGATGATAAATGAATTTCACGAAGATTTTAAGGTAGGTGGTAAAGTGGGGCTAGAACCAAAGTTCCCAATAGATGAGGTAATAAAACTAGAGGAAGAATAATGCCTACTAAACCAGATAGATATGAGTATACGTTCATACACAATGTTTACGCTCACTTTTTTAGTTCTACTGCTGATTACTTTTCGAAGCATGTATGGCCCAGATTTCTGTGGGTAACCATTGGTACATATGATAAGGCAGTTGAGTACATTGCTAAAAAACAGCAAGAGGCAAGAGAAACAGACAAACCATTACTCCCTGCTCTCATTTTGAATCCTGCTGGCGATTGGAATGTATCTGACTACGGCGGTAAACAATATTGGAGATTTCCAAACCTTCAACCGGGTTTTGTAGATAAGCTATTTGATCCTATCTATCAAGATCAGAATGTTTTGATAACTCCCGCATTTACAAGGATATCTGGTGAGTTAGAGCTGATAATGCTCTTAAATTCATTTTATGAGTATTGTGATGTTAGAACTTTAATGCTACTTATTTTTGGAGGCATGGAAAGAATAATATATCCAAAATGGTTTCATAGTTTTATAATACTTCCAGAAGAACTAATTAATTATAGATATAACAATCCGGTTACTGGTGTTTCATATAATCTGAATTGGGAATCTGCTAATGCAAACCCAGAATTAGTCAAAAGCACTGCAAGAAATGAACTTGTAGTTCCGTGTAATATTAGACCGTGGTATAAATTAACTTCGATAAGTGATGCTAGCACAAAGTATGGTGGAGATAAACTTGCAGACTGGAGATTATCAGCACAGATTCAATATGAAGTTGAGTTGCCCACATTTTTAGTTATTAAATCTGATTACCTACTTGAAAATATTGAGTATGAGCTAAGGTATGGAGCAGTTTATACTGAATATGAAGATTATAATAACCCCGCCAACAGGCAGTATTGGAGGACTAGTTGGGACTGGGGTCTTGATACTACTGCGTCTATGACAATTGATCTTTCTCTACTTCAGGAACAGGTTGATATAGTAGAGGAAAAAGATTTTGTTTTCAAAACTAGATATTTTCATGTTGTAACCGCTGCTGAAGCAGATTCAACAGCTGATATTATAATTGATATGCCGGAGCAAATAACGGATGAAAAGAGGTTGATTGTAAATTCCTATGCCGGTCATTTAGATTACTGGGATCACTATGAATTAATTGATAATGGTACGAAATTATTAATCAAAATTCCTCAAGTTAGACTTAGAGAGGGAGATGTTCTTGAATTATATGTATATGAGGTAACTTATGAAAATCCTTGACAAATATCTTGAAGGTTTGATGATAGGGCAAACTAATAAGGTAGAATTTGAAGTAGATGTCGCTGCTGGAGTTATAGTTCGTCTAGATGAGAATGGAGTTCCCGAAATTCTACTTATTCAGAGAGCTAAAGAAGATCACTGGCCAAGTCATTGGGAGTTTCCAAGAGGAAAATGTGATCAAGGTTCAGATGAGAATTTATATCCTTGCCTAAAAAGAGAGATTAAAGAAGAAACTGGTCTTGATATAATTCCTCTTAGATTTATTGATCAATTTGAATATTTGGCTATGGGAGGTAAAAGAAAATCAACACAATATAATTATCTTTGTAAGTTAGAAAAACCAGACCAGATAGTTAAGTTATCAAAAGAGCATCAAGATTATAGATGGGTAAGAACTGCTGGAGAAGTTGAACTAATGGTTAACGCTGGTGAAATGAAAAGAACTCTTGTAAAAGTATTTGATTTTGACCATAGAATGGTTGCATATCCAGAAGATGGTTCAATTGAAAAAATTAAGGAATCGAAGAAAATTTGGGGTAAATAATGAAACTTACTATTAAGCAGGCTGGCCTATTCTTAACATTAACAGGGATTAAACCATTTAGGACTCCCGCTGTAGTTGATATATCGAAGGTAGACTTAAATACCCTTAGAATGGAATTAAAGCAGTATGGTGTGATAAACTATGAGATAGTTGAGGAGATAATTTCAGAATCAGTACAACCAAGGCGAAAACCTCAGAAGAATCCATTAGCAGAGAAAGTAGATGCAATATATAAAATGATGCAACAACTGATAGAGAGAGAACCAACGGTTGAGCATCACTACCATTCTGCTGTACAGACTTTAGATAGGTTAGTGGAGGAAAAATTTGATGAACCCGATGTAGAAGAGTTCATCCCCGGAATTGATATTAGTGATCTTAGTGATGTTGAATTAGATTATAGAACTGAACAGGCAGAAGATGTTATGGACGCAGCAGAGAAACTAAGGAAACTAAAAGGAGGAGATACATAGATGAGTGATGAAGAAAAGAAAGAGGAGATAGTTGAGCAGCCTGAGATAGTACCTCACCCGCCTCCACCTCGACCAGAGAAAAAAGATAATAGATTATTTATTGGTCTTGATTGTGGGACAATGAATATCTGCTGTGCCAGAAATGATGTAGACCAGATTAGAATTACAAGAAATGTCTTTCTGCCAATTAGCGACGATTCTGTTTCAATGTCTGAGTTATCAAATATTAGCTATGTGAAATCAGATGATGGAGAATTGTTTATTATAGGAGAAGATGCGTTTAAATTTGCAAATATATTTGGTCAAGCAGTTTCTCGACCAATGGAGAAGGGTTTAATCTCTCCAAAAGAGATATCTGCAATTGATGTTCTCACATTAATAGTCAAAGATCTAATAGGTCCAGTGCAGAATAGAGATGTTTATTGTGCTTATAGTATCCCTGCTGAAGCGATTGACGAAACTAGATCTGTTATCTATCATACAAGAGTATTTGGTCGAATTTTGGGTGCCCTTGGCGTCAATCATCGCCCAGTTAACGAAGGTGCAGCAATTATATACTCAGAGTGTAGTAAGGAGAGGTTTTCTGGAGTTGGAATATCTTTTGGTGCAGGTATGTGTAATGTTGCAATAATGTATAAGGGAGTGGAAGTTTTAAAGTTCTCTACTTCTAGAAGTGGGGATTATATTGATAATTCCGTTTCCGAATCTCTAAATATAGTTCCAAACAGAGTGACTTCAATAAAAGAAAGACGTCTTGATCTAACTAAAGGTTTTATGCAAGAGAAGGACAAAAAAATAAGGCGAGTTATTGAGGCACTTGAGTATTATTATTCTGCTCTTATAAACTATACAATAAAAAAGATAATTAATGAATTTAATGAGAAGGTTGACATTGAAGTTGACGAGAATTTGCCAGTTATTATATCTGGAGGAACGTCAATGCCGAATGGTTTTCTTGAGTTGTTTAAGTCTATGATATCTCAATATGAGTTGCCATTTGGTGTTAGTGAAGTAAGGAGGGCTAAGAATCCACTTACTTCTGTTGCAAACGGTTTACTTGTTTTAACTGTTGCTGATTTCTCAGGAACAAAAATAAAAAGATAGGAGGCAGTTACAATGAAGTCAGATAAATTAGTAGACCTTGTACTTGACGGAAAGTACAATAAAGTTAAAGAAGCGGAGAGATTAGTAGACCAGCTACTTGAGAGCTGTGGTAAGAAGCATGTAAAAGAAGGCGATGGTGGTGAAGAAGTTGAAACTGTGACTGGTACTGACGTTGGTGATGCATCAGGTCATCTCTCATCTGTTCCAAAAGAGAAGGAACAAAGAAAGGAAGAGATTGCAAAAGAACAAACTGACCTCGAACCGGCAAAAGAACCTGAGAAAGTAGAAAATGAACTGGATTCAGGTGACGTTGATCAGAATGTTGGGAGTTTAAAGAAAGATGTTAAAGCTGATGTCGCTAAAGAGGTAGAGGGTGCTCTCTCCGAGGCTAAAGAACTTGGTCCAGAAGATTTCAAAGACTATTTTGAAGACCTGAAGAAAAAAGGCCTAACGGATGAAAAGAAATTATATGGAATGTTGAATCGAGCGAAAGAGATTGCGAAGAATCAAGGGAAAGAGAATGACAAAAGAGCTATAACGGGGATTATGCAGGGATTCCTAGGTGGCAAATAATCGAACTCTCGAAAGGTTTTGAAAAGTGAAAAGAGCAAGATTTTCGAGGCAACCGGTAGCTAAACAGATAACTCCACTCGAACTAAGAATGTTTGGTCTTTCTGAAGATTCAATAAAATTAGTTGACAAGATAGAAGAATTGAGGTCAGACCCTCCGAATATTGTGATTGCGGAATGTCTGAAAACTGCTCATTTTATTCAAAATAAATTTAAGCAACAAGTTGTGAAAAAGAAAAGTAAATATGTAATGGGTTTGGGGGTATATGAGCAGTTAAAATTTGAACCAAAGATGAATGCCAAAATATTGAGACCCGCTAAAGTAAAATTTAAAAACATATATAATCCATATATAGGTCATGATCTTGAAGATGAAACCCTTATAGTATGGAGAACCGGGGGTATCGGCGACCTTTTATTTATCCAACCAAACCTAAATTATCTCAAAGAAATATATCCAACTTGTGAAATCATTTTAGCCTGTGGTCCTCAGTATCAAGCAATGGTTGAAGATTGGCCAGCGGTTGATATGGTTCTTGATCTTCCTTTCCTATTTCAATACTTAATTAGAGCTGATTACCATGCAGTTTTTGAAGGAGTTATCGAAAGATGTAAAGAAGCACAAACTACAAATGCATATGAGTTATTTACTAGATGGTTAGGTTTAGATCTCCCAAAAGATAGATTAGTACCTACACAAGATGTAAAACTAGACAAACTTGAAGAGTGTAAGAAGATTTTGGAAGATGAATGGAACTTAGAAGGGATAGATTTTATTATTATTCAATTAAGGGCTAGTTCTCCAATTAGGTCTCCAAGGTTAGGTCTTTGGGGAGATATAATAAATCGTTTGACTAAAAATGATCATGTGGTAATAATTACTGATGCACCTCATTATGCAAAAGAAATAGATTTTCTAATTGATAAATTTATAAAAGATAAAGATCTTGTGTTTAATTTTGCGCATCATTCAAAGAGTTTGGATTATACCATTGCTCTAACTTCATTAGCAAAGATGGCATTATCTACTGATACTGCTATGATGCACCTTGCTGCTGCTTTAGATATTAAAGGATTTGGACTTTATGGTCCTTTTCCTGGAGAAATAAGACTTACTACATATCCAAAAAGTCGTTGGATAAATGCTGAGTATCATTGTGCTCCATGTTTTTTACATGGCCATAAACCTTGCCCCGGTGCTGCTGCAGATGGAACTCCAAGATGCTATGAGCAAATAAATTTAGATGAACTTATTGAAAGGATTGAGGAGTTGTACAATGATTAAAATTGCAGTCACTATTCGTAATAGACTTGCAATTACTAAAAAGTGTATAGCAGCGATTAAAAAGCATTCAAAGATTCCCCACCAGTTATATTTATATAATAATTCAACTAATCATCTAATAAAGGAACATTTTGAATATGCTTATAATCTCTATAAGAATGGATTAGTAACGCAAATAACCTTCAATACTGATGCTAGTACATATAAGGCATTTAGTAAAGCATCTGCTCTAAATGCTTTTGGGTTAGCACATGAGCAAGACCCTGCTAAAGATAGTTATCATTTTTTAGTATTTCTTGATAACGATGTTATTGTTGTACCTGGTTGGGACCAAGTTTTTTATGAAGGTTGGAAATTTGTTAATAATCAAAAATTGAGTAATATAAAAGTAATTGGCCAATTGCCAGGGGGGATTAAAGAAAGAAAAAATTTGAAAAGTCAAATTGCAGGATGTACTGCAGCGATGGGAAAGTTAGGCGGGTCTGGACTTTGGACTGTTAGGACAAACTTTTTTAGAGATATTGGATATTTAGATATAAAACAATTAGTTGGACATAATAAACGCCATGACCAAATGTATTGGTCTTTAATGAATAGAAAGACTAATGGTAAGGAATATATTTTAGGTATTAGGAAAAAACTTGGATACCATTGTGGTCCATTTGCTGGTTCCGTATGCAATATTCTCACGAAGCAAAAGGATAGCAAGATAAGTATGGAGGCAATAAAATTTAAGGAACAAGAGAAGAAAATCGAAGCAATGTCATTCGATGAATTTTATGAAAAGGTTATTACGGATCCAAGAGTTCAGCGAGGTTGGTAATGCAGAAAGCAGTCTTAATGGGTCCTTTCATTGGGGAAATGGGGTGGGAATTGCTGAGGTTTGCTCCAATGCTTCCCTATATGAAGACAAAAAAGTATAAAGGTCAAAATGTAAAATTTATTGTTTTTACGAGGCCAGAGAGGTTTGACCTGTATGGTGTATGGGCAGACACTCTAGTGCCTCTTCGATTAAAGGGCGATTATCACAATTATAAACCTGAATGTTTCCGAGCAATAGGTTTTTCAGCTAAAACTTATAATAAACTTGCAGAATCTTTTAGGAAACAATTTTCTGCTAAATATAATATTATAGAACATATATATCCAAAGATTACAAAACCTGCATATTTAAATAAGAATCAATATCCACAAAAAATTATGATTTATGATTACCGGCCTAGAAAGTCTAATAGAATTCTAGTTGGAAAGTATGTACCTAATGATAAACCAGTTGTTGTTTTGGGACCAAGATTTAGGAAGGGTTTCAGAAGAAATTGGCCTCATTGGCAGAAATTCTATAGCATACTGTCAGCAAATAGTTGGTTAGTAAATAATTTTCATTTTGTGATTTGTGGAAAGGAACCTGAATATGTCCCGGATGAGCGACAGAGATTTTTCGATATTAATAGTATCGAAAGGCATGAAAATAGCTCTCTTATTGGTCTTACTATTGAAACTATAAGAAGGTCAATGCTCGTTGTTGGGTCCCAGTCTGCTATACCAAATGTTGGCATGATATTAAGAGTTGAAGTTTTAGAGTGGGGTAATGAACCAAGAGAACATACAAAAACTTATAATGTCTTTAATACTAAAGTTAACTTCATCACTGATAAATTTTATAAAACTCCGCCAGAGGCGATCATTAAAGACATGACGAAAATCCTGAAAAGAAAACTCAAAGAAGGAGCGAAAAATGAATGAGAATGTTTGGTTAATTTCGAATAGAAAGAAGGTCAAAGCATTACTTCGCCAATTTGAAGAACACCGAATGAAGGGTTCTTATGGAGGAGATATAAATCTTGGTGAAGCAATCATGCTTACGAGTGGTTTAATAAACGAGATAGAAAGACTGAATAGAGAAAATGTGGAATTAAAGTCGAAACCAGAAGTAGATATTAGTAAGTTGAAAGCCAAAATTGAAACCCTTGAGATTGAGAATAAACACCTAAAGGGCAAGATATCGACTTTAAAGGGAGAATAAAATGGCCCTTCCAATTGATGCAGTTTACGCAGGGACTAATGCCAAGATAGCAGATGTACAGGCAAAATATAATGATTGTCTTACCTTATTCCCCGATATTCAAACACAATTAGCAATAGTCTCAGCAAATGTGACAACTATATATAATACTGCTGTTGATATGATCAGTGAAGAATTTAGTACTCTACTAGAGAAATACGGAATTAATTGTGCATCCAGAGCATATTTTGGTCAAGATGCTGATGACTTAATAACTGATAGATATGACATATTTGAGAAAGCACAAAGCGGTGACATATATAATCCAATTAATGATCAACTACAGTATATGCTAGATCAAACAGGACCTTTTGACTGTAGTATACCTGCTATAGAAGCTTGGGTGAGAAGTTTATTTGATAATTTATCTGATAAGACAGATGACCGTAAAGATCTTATTGATGCAGCAAAACAATTTGTAGATGATGCAAAAGAATTTGTCGATGATGTAAACCGTGCTTTAGGTTTCCTTGGTGAGTGGATAGGATGTGGAGTACAGATGTTTAATAATTTCTATGATCTTGGACCTGCTATGGAAACTTATAATACATATGCCAATCAAACTTTTACTGCAGTTGATAATGCAAAACAAATAACCGATAATCCAACTGAAATTTATAATTTATCAGTAGAGGAAACAAAATCCACTCTAGGTTTACAAACTAGAATGGATAACCTCAAGAGTGAAGCTAGTTCTATACTAAGTTTATTTTAGGAGAAAACATGCCCGGAACAGCATTCCTTACATCAATTGGAGTAGGTACTTGCTGCTGCCACCACGATCCGGATTGTAGACCAAAAACTGGTATGATTGTTTCTGGATCTCCGGATAAGATTACGAATGGATTACCAACCGCAAGAATTGGGGACGTATTTTTAGGAACTTGTGGTCATACTTCTATAATGGCAAGTGGGTCTCCAAATGTGATTACAAATGGAAGGGGTCAATGTAGAATTGGCGATGTTTTTTCCGGCTGTATAGTAGGAGTGATTGTTACAGGTTCTCCAGATTCTATCACTAACTAGATAAAAAAAGGGAGGTCAGACCTCCCAATTTCCAGAACACAGCTCTCCTTTACTTAAGATCGGACGCTGAAACCTTTTCTTTCCTCACGGTATCTAGCTGAACGACCTTGATGGGTTTTGGAGTTGTTCTGAACTTCCCTTTCCTCATATCTACCAAATGTTTCCTGACCATCTCGACTTTTGGGTCTTCACTTTCAATGTAATGAATTATGAATACGCCAGTTGTTGATGTACATTTTGGACAGCAGCGGTGTTCTAGTGCATCATATACTGCGCTACAATTTCCACAAAGTTTTGTATCATCAACTCTAAAGATTACGGAGACAAATGTTTCCTTCTTTTCCATTCTATAATCATAGAAACCGGCGAATATGAAGCATCCTAAAGCGAGACCAACAATTAATGCTACAAGAATTTCCATCTTTATCGACCCCCTTCGATAATTTGGCTAAGTTCTCCGATGCACTTAACACAGAGACCTGTTTTTCGAAATTTCTCAATTTCGATATTTGTTTGGAATTGGTCAAGAGTAATATTACTTGAGCAGGCCAGGCATCGACCCTGTTTAATCAAACCATATGTGTCGATGCCTCTTAGAAACATTGCTGACCTAATTGAACTTATGCATCTAACAGTTTTTATTGGATATTTGTTCTCGGTCATATTGGGTACTCCCCTGAGTAATCAAGTTCTAATTTTAACCCACCTTCTTTAGGGACAATTTCGCCTATTCCTTTCTCAACTTCTTTCATTTGTTTTTTAATTTTTTCCAACTCTTGTTCAAGTTTAGATAAGATCTCCATCTCAACCATACCAAACATTTGTTTATGTTGTTCATAGAGTTCTGGACTTCGAGCAATTATTTGTATTTGCATCCCTTCAAGAATATCTAATTGGAGTTTGAGGGCTCTTAAATCTTGAGATACTTTAGATGATTGTTTAGCAATAGTGACACTAGAAGAAATAGCTTTATCGGTACCATCTATTACAACTAACATCTGATCTTTAGTTCTTATCATTCCCCAAAGCATCACAATTATAAGCGCCGCAAATATTATGTTGAGAGCGGTTTGGGCACAAAGGAAATTGTATGTAATCTTGAATGGATCCTTTTTGAATTTTTCAGCATGCATTAGTGCCTCCTTTATCTAGCTTGCTGCTGTAACTGACGTATTTCTTGAGCGCTTAATGCTCGTATCTGCATCACGTGTTCAGTTGGAATAGCCAACCAGAGACTTCGGTGATAGAGGTCCCCTCCGGGGTTCTCCATGTAACAAAGAGTATATTTTTCCTCTTCAGAAATTTTGAAATAGGGAGTATTGATATTCTGTATTACTGTCATAAATTGAGAATCACCTCCTCTTGTATCAGGATTAGGTAACCAGAACTTATAAGTAATATTAAACATCAATACTAAACTTATAACAAATCCTAAAAGTTTTTTACCCACGATATCCTCCTCTTTAGTTCATTAAATAGAAACCGATGATTTTCTGGTTATGGATACTTAGGATTATAAACTCAGCAGCAACTTTTCTGTCTTCTGTTCTCTTTACCAACATCCATTCATGTATCCAAATCAGATTTCCATTATTAAGAGCAAATGAAACTTTGATTCGGTCTCCTTTGTTGAGATTTACATTACTACTTGATAGAAACGAGATTCCAGTCCTTGATAGGTCCTCGACAATCATACCATGCTCTTTCCCGAATCCGTCTATCCACGAACCAGGGAGACTCACCTTTTTTCTATACCAAGATCTGGTACAGAAAATTACGTTCCATTTTTCACCACAAGTACAACTAGCTCTAAGTTGCTTATTTAGTTTTCCATTTGTGAGTCTCATATGGTATATTCTTGAACATTTAGGACATTCGATTTTAGTACCCCCGGATGGACCAACTGGAATAACCTCATATTCCTGATATGTTTCCAGATTTAGACCATTCACCTTAACTCCTCCTTGATTTATCTATTCATATCTTGGCAAAACTTCCTCTGTAAACTCTTTTGCTTTCTTAAAAAGTTCATCTAATGATTCAAAATCTCTTATTTCAAAGGTTTTCATATGTGTTACTTTATTAGTATCAACTATCACCTCGACTCTTAATTCTCTTAATATCTCTGCCACCCTCAGGTCTCCTTTCAACTTAGGGTTATTTAGTTTTACTTAATTCTTCGAATTCTTTCCTATATCTCATATAAGTTTGTGGATCGGTTGGCACAAATTTTCCACCCTTAGCTAATCTAGTCTGCGCTATAGGTAAGATAGCTAGGGCGACGGCTAATCCGAAAGTCTTACTGTTTGCGACCCAGATAACTACTCCAGCTTCTTCGTCTATAACTCGACTTATTGTGGTTTCACCATCATGTAAGCTAATTTCAAAAGTTGTGACAGAGTCCGGATTAGCATAACACAGCGCAGAGGAAAGAAATAGAATTATTACTGATAAAACTAAAATTTTTGTCTTCATAGGTTACCCCTCCTTTTCAAAAATTACTTTTATATTTGGCATTAAAATCACTCACAAACATATTGTTCTGCTTCAGATATTAATATATATAGAGTACATTTTATTATCCAAATAGAACAAAATAACAATATATACCGAAGGAGCGAACATGAGAATTCTTTTCAATCTGGTTAATTGTGGACTAGGTAATAATGGAGGGTCATCTACAATAATTCATTCAGCTAATACTCTACTTGAAATGGGCCATAATGTAAAAATTATTGATAGTATGAAAAATAAGTTTACTTGGTTTCCATTAAAAGCAGATCATATAATATTGAGAGATTTAGACGATTGCCCAGATGCAGATGTGGTCATTGCAACAGGTTTCAAAACTGTAGCTCCTACTCTCAAGTTACCTAATAGGTGTGGAATTAAAGCACATTGGATAAGAGCATGGGAACACTGGCAAATGCCACATGATCAAATTCTTAGTAGAGTTCTTAATGTGCCAACCATCAAACTTGTTAATAGTTTATGTCTTCAAAGGAAACTTGAACAGTATCAAATTCCATCTCATATTGTAAGACCAGGATATGATTTTGGAAAGTTATATCCTCTCAATCTTAGAAACTACAGAGATAAACAAATCATTATAGGCGCTCTTTACCGTGAGGGAGTCCATGGTCAGAGAAAGAGAACAAACTGGGCTCTTGATGTTGCAAAACAGTTACATACAACTAAGAAAATAAAATTTTGGATGTTTGGATCAGAATCAAAACCAAACCTTCCCTTCATTGATAATTATCTTAGAATGCCCTCATTTCAACAAAAGAATGAATTCTATAATAAAATTCATTTATGGATTGCACCCACTATGTCAGAAGGTCTACATCTTCCTCCTGCTGAAGCAATGATGACTGAATGTCCAGTTGTAGGTACTGATGCACAAATGAGCGGCATGCAGGATTATTTGATAGATGGTAAAACCGGTAGAGTATCGGGAGACAGTTTTATGTCATTTTTTCATATTGTTAGAGAATTAATTAACCAACCTGGGGTCATGCAAACATTGGGAAAGAATGGTAGATTAAAGATTATGGAATTGGGTGACCGGAAAACCAATATGTATCTAATGATTAACTATCTAAAGAGTTTAATATGAGCCTAAAAGTATATAAAGTAGCAGAAATACTAAAAGATCTTGAAAGTTCTATAGAAGAGAAGAGACCATTTTCTCTAATACGTTTTGGAGATGGTGGTATTAAATTAATTCATTCATACTACTTTCATGATCATAAGCAATTATATGCAATCTGTAAGAAAGAAGGATTGCCAGGAGATAGAGTTAAATACATTATTGATTTATGGGCAAGATATGCAAATGAAGCTGATTATATAGATTGCCTTGATGTTTATTTTTCAAAGCGTTTCTGGGGTAAGTATAGGAAGGGATTTGTTCAAGCATCTGATAAAACTTTGATGAGAATGAGAATGTGGAAAGAGTTATATAGTCGTGCAGGATTTGATATTCATAACGCTAAATACTGTAACCCAGAAGTTAATTATTTAATGTGTGTGGTTTTTCCTGGAAAGAAGACTATCTTTGAGATAATGAAGGATAAGAAGGTATGTTGTATAACCTCTTGCCCACAAGCTATAAATAAGCTTCCCAATTATAATATTGACGTTATAGAAATTGTTGGTCATTATGAGAGGCATTTTGCAAAATCTTTTTCTAAAGTTGTTAGTCTCATTGAAGGTCGTGCAAACCTCTATGATTTTTGGATTGTGGGAGCTGGAGAATTGGGTAGAATATATTCCGGATTAATCAAGGCTAGAGGAGGGAGAACGATTGATATGGGTTTTGTTATTGATTATTGGCACAATCAAGAAATCCCATCCCGACTTAATCAATTTATAGATCCCCATCCTCTAGATAAATTAAAGTTAGTATTGACAAAGTATGGGAAACCTTATGCAGAACACCTCTAAGAAAATAGATATTACGATGACTAGTGTCCTTCGACCAAGTATAGTCGATGCGACTCTTAGGTCGTTCTGTGAAAAAATGTTGACTGATCGAGATAGATATCGTTTAATTATCAATATTGATCCAGTCGGTGAAAATATAAAACCAAAAGAAGTAATAAAAGTTTGTGAAAATTACTTTGATGATATTATTTATAATGTGGCTGATAAACCATCATTCCCAGCTGCTGTAATATGGACTTGGAGAAAGGCAAGATCTGAGTGGATCTTTCACCTTGAAGATGACTGGAAAGTTTCTCGTGAAGTTAGCATAAATCATATGATCAACATTCTTAAAAAATATGAAGATATCGCATGCCTTAGACTTCCAAAACACCCCATTCCAAATAAAAGATTAATTATGATGTTTCGGTCTAGATATAAGTATAATCCCGATGGATTTTATATCGCTGATGATAGAAAAGCACAATTTGGCCTAAATCCGGTTTTGATAAGAGGAACTTTTGTTAGAAGAGCAGTTCCATTGATGGTTACATCTAAAAATCCTGAAAAACAATTTAGATATGGAAATATAGTAATGAGAGAGTTTATTATGAAATGGAAATATGCAATTTATGGAACACCGGGTCAACCTACTCTTGCAATTGATAATGGTTTAGTATGGAGACAGACTCTAGGTTTCAATAAACCTGAACCAGAAGAAGGGCCATTTTTGGTATGGAAAAAGAAATAAATTTATTTTGGCAACACAAAGATGGAAATTTTGGAGATGAATTATCTCCTTATATTGTCAGCAAAATATCTGGAAAAAAAGTTAAGTTTTCTAATAGCCCTACTCCAACAAAAGTTATATATCTAGCTGTAGGTAGTATTCTCCATCATTTAGCTGCTGGAATGAAATGGTGTGAGATTTGGGGTTCTGGTTTAATGGACCAAAACCATACATTAGTTTCTCCAAAAAAGATTCATGCTGTTAGAGGACCATTAACTAGACAATTCCTAATAAGACAAGGGATAGATTGTCCCGCTATTTATGGAGATCCAGCCCTTTTATTACCTCGTTTATTCAATCCAAAAGTTGAGAAGAAATATAGAGTGGGTATAGTTCCACATTTTATTGATCAGAAAGATAGTTGGATAAAAATTCAGAATGCCAAAGATGATGTTTTGATAATAAATGTTTATGATCCAATCGAAAAAGTTATCATAGATATTTTGTCTTGTAAAGCAATTCTTTCTAGTTCTTTGCATGGCCTAATTGTAGCTGATGCGTATGAAATTCCATCGTTATGGATTAAACTATCCGACAAGGTAAAGGGAAAGGGTTTTAAATTTAGAGATTATCTCTTATCAATTGGTGTTGAACCCTATAAACCATATTATCCAGCAATCCCATACCAAGACATTGATGCACCATTAAGATTTGTAAAAAAATATAAACTGAAATTAAATCTGGACAGACTTCTAGAAAGTCACCCCTTTTAAGGAGATAAGATGAAAGTTATTCTAATTTATTTACCGCACCCATATTTTAAGCAACCGGATTCACAAGCTCCATTAGGACTCTTATATTTGGGTGCAGTATTGGAGGAAGAGGGAATTGAAGTGGAGATGAAAAATTATTCAAGTTATTCAAATGAACAGGCAATTGAAGATCTACCTTTTGCTGACATCTATGGCCTTACTACAACTAGTCTTGAATTGCTCCAAAGTAATAGATTTGCTAAATCTATAAAGGAGAAGTATCCTAATTCAACTGTATTTGTAGGTGGACCCGGAACATATACAGATGAATATATTGATTGGAAATATATAGATTCAATTTGTAAAGGTGAAGCTGAGCATACAATTTTTGATATGATAAATGATTCTAATAAAGGTGCTCTAAGAAGAATATATAATGGTAATTTTATTAAAGATTTAGATTCTCTACCTTTACCTGCCCGCCATTTATTAAAAGACAAACAAGGTGGCAAGATCTTTGCATATGACAGAGATTATAAGGGTACAGGGAGTACTGTACTCATGACAAGTAGGGGTTGCCCTTTTAATTGTTCTTTTTGTTCTTCTCCCTGTTTCAATAATCGAGTTGTAAGGTGGCGAACTCCTGAGAAAGTAGCAGAGGAAGTCAGGCATGTAATAGATAGTTACAATATCCGCCAATTTAGATTTTCAGATGATACGATTACAGTAAATAAAAAGCATTGTCTAAGAGTAGCCGAATTATTTGGAGAATTAGATGTTGCTTGGAGAATATCAACTCGAGTCAAACCATTTGATTATGATGTCTTTAAAGCGATGCATGAGGCCGGTTTAAAAGAGATATCTTTTGGAGTTGAGAGTTTTGACGACGATATACTTAAGATATTAAATAAAGGTGCGACTGTTGCTGATAATGTTAGAGCTTTAGAATTGTCTGATAAAATTGGAATAAAAGCAAGAATCTTAATGATGATCGGAACGCCAGGGCAGACAAGAAAAACTATTGAGAGAAATAAATACTGGATTCCGAAAGTTCCATTTAATATGGTTGCTTGTAAAAGATTTGTTCCAATGCCCGGGAGCGACATTTGGAATAATCCTGATCATTATAACATTGAAATTCTAAATAGAAATTTAGATGATTATAATTTCTATTTCTTCGGCCCGGAAGGAATGAATGAACATATTGATTTTATCAGACTTAAAGATAGGAATATGGATGAAGTCAATAAAGAAAATTTAGAGTTTTTAGACTTTTTAGATGAAACTGGAAAATTAAATAAGGGGTAAAAGTATGATACTCAAAGAGAGTCAAGAGCAGCGAGATGGAGAACTTTCTAAATTGACTGGGATCTCTATAGATATAATTAGGAAACTCGATATAACAAAACCTAGATGTGGTTATGAAGAACCAGAAACCGAGAATGGATATATAGAACTTTACTCAAAGGACTATGGATTGAAAACTGTTGAGTATATGAGAATCCTAATGTGTACTAGTATTAACGCGAGAGATGAGGAGCTTTATCAACTTATAAATAGAACTTCAGGAAAGAAGTGTCTTGATTTTGGTTGTGGAGTTGGAACTCATGCAATTGCTTTGTTAGAGAGAGGTAATGATGTTTCAATTTTAGATGTGCCTAGTCCACTTTTGGATCTAACTGTAAAAAGAGCTGCTTTAAGAAAGTTGTCGTTTGAGAAGGTTTATTCTAATGATGATAAACTCCCAAATTCTAAATTTGATATAGTTATATGTACTAACGTCCTCGAGCATGTATATGATCCAATTAGAGAAGTAGATAGGATAACTAAAAGCCTAAGGAAACATGGAGAATTACATTTAGTTGTTAGTAACAAAATCAAACCATCTTCTGGGCATTTCAGAAGAACTGTTGAGATGTGGAGAAAAGAAGGTAGTGCTTTTATGAAGAAATATTATGTTAAAAAGGGAAAAACTATGTATCAGAAGAGAAAAAGGCCACTATGAAAAAATTGAAGAACATTCCAGTTATTGCTAAATGGACTCATTGGAGAGTTGCAGAAGAATTGAAACATCATAAACCTTCGACAGTTATTGATATGGGAGGGGTCGGGAGATTAGGAAAACTTACATCTTTTAAGGTGACAGATGCTAATATAAAACAAGGGATAGATGCAACCAATATGCCATTTGAAGATAAGTCATTTGACGCATCTGTTTCTATTAATACACTTGAGCATGTGAAACTTAAGAAGAATTTTCTTCTTGAGGCTATCAGAGTAGCAAGGATTGTATCAATACATGAATTCCCATTTGGTCCACATGCTAGGCAGGTTGAGGAACTAAAAGAAAAATTAGGCCATAAGCATCCTTGTAAACTTCCAAATTATCGAGACCATATTTTACCTTTTATGACTAATTCATCATTAGATTGTAAATTTAAACCTGCCATGAGTTGTCAAATTTGCCTTTTATTGTTAGCATCTATGAATGAAAAAATGAATGTGAATGAGACATTTGAACTTGCTAGATCATGTGGGAGTGCACCATATAGCTATATATTAGTTATAAAATCGAAAGGTGAGAAATGAGAATCTTATATTTTTCGGACGGTTATTCATGGAATGTAATGGGAGTTAAGCGCTCAATTTCTGAAGAATTGCAAAGGAAAGGTCATGATGTTATTTATTTGGATAAAGGTTTGATATGGAAGATTTCGGACTTTATATTTGAGTATGATCCAGATCAGATATGGTTAGCACATACAGGTTTATTTTTCTCAAATGAGGTTAGAAAGAAAATAAAGAAACCAATTATCGGTTTTGGTTTTAGTGATCCCTATTACACACAGTTGTATCCAGAGAAATATGACGTTTATATAACTAATCATTATAAAACTTACCTTAGTCTTAAAGATAAAATAAAGTGTATTTATAACCCGCCTTCATGCGATTTTAAATTTCACCAAAAATTAAACCTTCAAAAAACAGTCGATCTTTCAATGATTGGTACAGCAGTACATTCCCGCTTTAAAAATCAAAAATTAAGAATAGAGACAATCAACAAACTTAGAAAAGATACTAACTGGATTATTGTAGCATATGGAAAGAAATGGCCTAAAAACTTGAGAAATCGTGGCCATATTGAAGGTCAAGAATTTTTGGTTGCTATAAATAGTACAAAGTTAGGTCTGGATCCAGTCGAGAAACGCTTCATTTTAACAAGAAGGATATTTGAGTTTTCTGCTTGTGGAGTACCTATTATAACCAGACATAGAGAAGAACCATTACTACATTTTGAAAAAGACAAAGAAATTCTTACTTATCATAACTACGATGACCTTTTGGAACAAGTAAATTATTATCTTAGTAACTCATCTGAGTTAGAACAAATAGGTACAAGAGCATTAGAGAGGTGTGTGAGAGACCATAATATAAGTAATAGGGTTGATCACATATTGGCAGAACTTTAACGAGGATGGTAAATGAGTAAAAACTTTTGGTTGTTCAGAACAAATTTGAGGCCATTAGAGTATTACCATCAATATAAGAGTTTAGAGAATTTTGAAAAGAATTGCCACGATTTTTATTTATTAATGGGCGTTTGGTTTCTGAGAAATAGAATATATGATAATTTTATAATATGGAGGTTGAATCCGAAGAGACAGAAATTGGAAGATATAGTTTTCGATATAGATGGTAAGAAATTTATTCAGAGATGGGTAAATAGTTTTAACGAAGTATTCAAATATGACCCACCAAAAATCTCCTTTTTTCGAGGAGGATTCCCCGAGTACTGTCAGATTACAAATTCCAACCCGGGTTATCTAGGTAAGAAATTATATCTTGGAGCTGGTAGGAGAGTCTATCCTCAACATGGAGGAAAGTATGACTTAGTACTCCTAGAAGACGAAGAAGATCAAAGAACTGACTATAAAACAGCTCCGTTTTATAAAACTGCTAATAGTGAAATATTTAAACCCCTTGATATGCCAAAAAAATATAACCTATGTTGGATTTGTAATTTTGTACAGATAAGACATAAGGGTCAAGAATTCTTTATAAATGAGGTTTCGAAATCATCTCATCTTAAGCAATTAGCTATTGTTCATGTAGGAAATAAATCCGAAGATGGCCGAAAGATGTGTAGGAAATATGGAGTTAATAATATTGAATTTGCTGGTTGGGTTGAAAGACCAATTCTAAATGAGTATTTGAATTCTAGCTATTTCGGTATAGTAACATCAAATGAAGTTGATGGATGTCCAAGAGTTATAACTGAAGTAATGATGTCCGGCACTCCTCTATTACTAAGAAAACGAACCCGTCTTTTAAGTTTCTATAAGAAATCTGGAATTATAATATTTGATGATAAAAGTTTAAAAGTTAAATTACAACATGGTATGTATAAATACGATGAGTATAAGAATCAAGCGAAAAAAAATATTGAGGAGAGAATATCTATGAGTAAAGTTTGTAATATGAACTTAAATATATGGAGTAATTCAAAAAAATGAGGTACATATAAATCATGTACCTCATCCGGAGAATGGCGGGGGAGTTAAGTCTTATTCGACTCTATCGAGAGCCCATTTCCAGCCAGCCTTAATTCTGTCTTTGACATAATTATAGGATCTGACAATTCGACCTGGGTTCTCTTTCTCCTTCTCCTTTTGTTTCATTTGATACTGTTGAATCTGTTCAAGGGGAATTTCTTTCATTTTTGCTTTCAGTACACTACCCTTAAGTTGCCCCTTGAAATTATCAGAATGGAAGGTAATCTTCTTTTGCCCTGTCCTCCAAAGGATAGATGCACGTCGGACCTCAACTTGTTCAATTTTTAGAGGGCCTTGTACATAATTCTTTATTGGATGAGGCATTGCTCGATGGTCTGGATTGCCCATAAAAGCAAAGCAATTCTTAAGACCTTTTTCACGCATTGCATTGACCATTACTTCCATGTCAGTTTCGGTTCCGCCTTTGAAATCTCTATAGACGAATGGGCCGCTCATGGAAGTATAGCCATCGCCGATTAGAATACTGTCATACCCCCATTCTTTTGCTCGTTTTGACATAGCCTCTGCTAACTCTTTATTGATACCTTCTATGTTAGCGGGTCGGATTGTGACAAATCCATCTTTGTCTTCAATTACTTCGATGCCGTCAAAGTTGGGGTTTTTGAGTGTTTGGATTCTTCCTACTAGGGCATCCTTGATTTCTTCCAGAACAGATGCTTGCCTTGAGTAATCTTCGACAGCTTGCTTGATGACTTGTGGTCCAGTCTCATATAGAACCACTCCAGCTATCCCGCCGAATACTATAGCAAGTACTAGGATCACACCTGCTAGAACTTTGGCTGTATATACTAACGGATTTGTCTTCAACTCCTCTGGTTCTAGTTCTTTGGCTTTCTTACCAAACATCTTTCCCAAGGTTTCAAAGAAACCTGTTCTTTTGGTGAAGGCCACTTTTTCTTCAATCTCGGCAAGTTTGGAACTAATTTCAACTAGCTCCTCTTTAGCCTTAAGCAACCTTGCTTTGTCACCATCGGTGGCTACTCCTTGGGTGATCCGATCCTCAATTGCTGCACATTCTCGCATCAATGATGCTCGGTTTTGACGAAGTTGCTTTTCTTTTTCGTCCATAAGTAACATCCTCCTTTTTTCTTCGTTCGGTAATTATACTATTTCTTCCCTTTCAATTTCCGAACTTCCATAACCTTTAATGATTTTGAAACCATATGCGGGAAATGCTACTAATCCCACAAGACCTCCTGCCGCCATTCCAAAGAAGAAGCCTATTACTGCTAAGGCTATCAAAATTAGAACGAACCCGACCACCGTCATTACGTCGATCGCCAATTGCATCTGCTAGCCTCCTTCCACAAGTAAATTTTCGACGCACAATAATTATATTCCAGTAATTAATATATATAGACACAGATGATTAACCAAGAATCATGTGAGATAAAATTTTTGGATATGAGAACATATATTAAAAATGAAGGGAGAAACGAATGGTGAATATTGGACCAATAAGTGAAGAAGTTAGGGATCTATTGATACTTTATAGTGGCGGAGCAGACAGTCGATTGATGTTAGAAATTGCTCTTAGATTGGGCAGAAAACCACATTGCCTATTAATTCATTATGGTCAACTACATAAAGAGGAACTTGATTTTGCAATAAATCAACTTGATAAACTTAAGGTTCCGTGGCAGATGGTTACGGTCCAAGGACTTTTGTATGAGAGTGCATTAACAGGTAGTGGCGAGCAAGGTACATTCGGAGATAAAGACGAGATTAGTATATGGCATGTTCCTGGTCGAAATACAATGTTCGCTGGAATTGCATTGGGAATTGCTGAAAATAAAAGGATTGATGAAATATGGCATGGGGCTGATTTTTCAGATCGTCTAAATTTATTTCCAGATTGTTACCAAGAATATGTTGTCAAAGTAAATGAATTATTTGCAATTGCTGGCCCAAAACCAATTAAATATATGGCACCTTTAGCCGGTATGACAAAAGAGATGATAATAGGTTTGTTGAAAGAGTATGAAATTTCTGAGCATGAAATCTTTTCAGGATATGGGGATATACAGGCAGAAGTTTAGACAAAAAAATAAATCGAAGAAAAACAAAAAGGCATTAGAGTTAATATGCCTTTTTGACTATCTGGTTCATTGGAAGATTTCAACAGATAGTTTTAGTAGAATTCTCGCCAACGATTATTTTTCCACATAAGTTGACGATCAGCCTGGATGCTTGTATTTTTGGTTTTGGCAACATTTGCTGCCATCAGACCGATTGAATCATGACGATGGTGTGTGAAAGTATGACCAAGTTCATGAGCAGTGACAATACCACTACCTCTCATGGTCGACCTAATCAGAATATAGCGACCAGCACATTTTGCCATGAATGGTCTATTTGGAAGGTTCAGATAGGCGATTGCAACATCAAAAGGATATTTCTTCTCGAAGCGTTTGGCCTTATGCTTAAGTTGGACCATTAACCTTGATCCCACTTTTTTGTTCCAATGAACCTTCTTGACCGCCACGATTTCGAGATCCATATAGACTTGACCTTCCATGATTCTACTTGCATTTGAAATCGCTTGGTAAATCCGATCTTGTTTAAATACACCATCAGTCAGTACCAGAACCTTTAAGGTTCGGACATTGAAGTTCTCAGCGAGCACTGGACTTGCTAAACTAAGAACTAACACTATAGCCAATAGCCACCTTAACATTGTTTTTTGTTTCATGATATTATCCTCCTTTTAGGTCATGGCCTGACCTATTTCTTTTTCTTTTTTGCAGGTTTACAACTTCCTTTACCTTTCTCAGCTGTTACATTACCAGTTGATTGATCGTATAGGAAAGAATATCCTTGACCATCAATATCAGCAGTTGCACAATTACCACTATCTACCCAATTGAGTTCTAGACCAGAAAGACTTATACGATTCTTTAAGTCTGAAGTTTCTGGGTAGATTGGAGGGCTGTTGCCCTTTACAGCACTCTCGATATATCCGAAAGATGCAGCGGTGGTTATTGTTACAATTATTTGGTTTACCTTTCCTTCTCTAACTTCGTCTCTTAAATCAAGATATGCAGGAAAGGCTATAGCTGCTAACATGCCAAGGAGTGCAATCACTAAAACGATCTCGAGAAATGTGAAACCATTTTTGTTTCTTATATTCATCTTAATTACCTCCTTTCAAAAACACCAAACATTTCGCCCTATCATTAATTAATATATATAGTAGTGAATCTTTATATATGGTGGCAAAAATGGACCCAACTAAACCAGGAAAGATCATTGGTATTATTGGTACAAGACGAAGAAATAGTTTCAATGACTATAAAGCGGTCGAAGAAGCATTCTTTAAAATCTATGAAGAAGGAGATTGGATTTGCTCAGGGGGATGTCCGAGGGGTGGAGATAGATTTGCTGAGAAGATTGCAAAAAAATATGGGATACCAATTCTTATATTCTACCCAAATTGGACAAAGTATGGTAGAGGTGCGGGTATTGTGAGGAATACATATATTGCAGCAATATCTAATATTCTTATTGCTTGTGTTGCAGAAGATCGGACTGGTGGTTCTGAAGACACCATTGAAAAATTTGAGAGACATAGAAAAAGAAAGGCAGTATTGGTATGAGATTAAGAGTGTATCTAGCTGGTCATGCCCTTGAGGAAGAATATAGAGAAATTGTCAAGAAGCAATATGGAGAACAGTTTGACCTTATTGATCCGGTTTTAAAAGCTAAGTTAGAAGAAACTGATCCAATGGATATTCCCCCAATAGATAAAGCATTAATTCTTACTTGTCATGTTCTTGTTGCATATATTAGAAAAGCAACTTTTGGGACAGCTATGGAAATCATATTTGCTTATATGCACGGAATACCTGTCATATTAATAGACGTAACTAACGGGGAAATTGCAAAAGATATCTGGGTTGCCTATCATATAAGAGGAGTATTTTATTCAATCCGATCTTGCTTTGATTACTTATTGAGTCATCAATTAGAATATATAGAACAAAAAATAAAAAAGGAGTCGGTAATGGAACCTAAAGTTGCAACGAAACTGTTGGGCAAAGAACATTCACCAATGATTATTAGAAAGACAAACAAATTTGGTTTTCCTTTATTTGTTAGTCTTATTTGTGATGCTGATTTATCTAATTTAGATGAGATTATTATGGTGAGTATTAGTAATGCTATCCATGAGAGGTTTAATGGTGAAGAAGAAAAAGTTTATGAGAATCCCCAGAATTTAAGAAATCTTGTCGGTGAAATATCAGAAAGAATTAAGAAGAATTATGAGAAGGTAAAAGAAGGTTGTGTTGAAGGAATTGCTGTCATTCTTTATGCTGATAAGTGTTTTATCTCCTCGTTATGGGGAGATTTTATGAATCATGGTATGTGCAGAGAAGAACTTTACTTTGCTCTAAACTTTATGACTGGAGTTTAGTATGGAAATTGAAGTGAATACAGTAGAAGGTGCAGAATTAAAACCTGTTAAATATAATGTACCTGATGGGTTAGTTCCTGGAGAAATTGCTAACCATCTTGAGTTTACTGAAAATGTCCATCAATTTATTGAACCTCCGTTTCCATTTGGTATACTAATTAGCAGGAGAGAAGATAGGAATGAATTCTTTATTTCGATTGAGGCCTTTGGAACTTGTGAGTATTTCAAAGTATACTCAGTTAAAGATCTGATGATTCTATTTGCTAAAACATTAAGTCCTTTTCTTGTTCCTTTCTATCTTGAGCATTTTTATAGAGCATTGAGGGGGATACAGCAACAAGGCAATAGACCAGGGAGATAATAATGGCGAGAGAACATATCAGAGATTTAGTTAAAGATCCTCAATGGCAAAAAGTACGAGAGAGTTTGTTAGGTCAGTGGAAGGAGAGACCAGAGTGGTGTTGTGCCCAATTAAACAAATACTTGGGTTCAATTTCGAGTGCCTCTAATAAGAAAATTAGAATAGTCATGAATTATCTAACTGGAACCGGGTTCCGTACAGGCAGAATCACTCACTCCTGTATAACCAAAATAAGGACTCAATTATCTGCTGAAGTAAAGAAGAGAAAAGCAAAGAGAACTTGGGAATAAAACAAAAAAAATAATTGGGTTTAAAAAGAAAAAGGGTCAAATCCCCTTTTTCCCCTGGTGGTTCCAGGATTAGATTTTTAGAGTCTCTGCGACTTCTATGACCCAGTCAGGTAGTTCATCCCTGTTGATTATCTGTCCATCAAGGTTCCACTTGACTGTGTATCCTCCAATATTACCCTTGAGGTAGTCGCCGCAGAAATCTAGAGAAATGGATTCTCCGCTCTCAAATACTGCTTGCACGACTCTCACCTCCTTTGAATTTGTCAAAGGCCTTTTCAAAGAGGAAGTCGTCACACTTCTTACAGGAGCATACATGATCACGAATGAGTTGAGAAACTTCGTCGTCGAGTTCTCCGTTGAGATAACTCTCCATCTCAACTTTGATAAGTTGGCAACCAGCGTTTTGATCTAATTCTCCATCTAGTTCAAAAACCATGATAACCTCCTTATTTTTGATTTCCGTAATGTTTCTTGGTACTTTCAATTTGCTGCCAATAACCAGCACCCTCTAGTGTCATTTTGAATTCTTCTTCTCTCTTCCTTCTCTTTCTTTTAGATTCGAATGGGTCACTATTTCTCCACATCCAAACTAAGTAGTAGAGGATTGAGAGTGCTAGAAACGATACCACGATAATATCAAGCAAACTCATTCCTTTAAACATGGCCGTGTCCTCCTTCACTTTCTGTAATAAGATTTGATTCTTTGTTGACGTTCTTGTTCTTGTATTTCTCTTTCTATGACTTCTGCCTTTCTCTTCTTCTCATGTTTCCGGTCAAGAATGAAGAACTTTACCATTATGATCCAAGCGGTAATCATTATCAAAAGCGCAGGAATCTTCGTAAAGAGACTTGTTGACTGTGAGTGAGTATATATTGCTATTATCATTATTAGTGAATATAATATGCTCCACCTAAGAAATTTTTCTGATTTCATAGCCCTAAACCCTCCTTGTTAGTAATTAGAATTGTCCTCGACTTCTACTTTTCTAAGTTTGGCGATAGCAAGGACAATCTCTTTGAAAGCAATTAATTGACCCTCTCCCCAGTATTTGTGCTTTATAGTTATTGTGAAGAATTCTCCCTTTACTCTATGGTAAGTCCAGCAGTCATTCAACTCTTCATCACCGTACTCATTGATATCCATAAAAGCATAAGTGGGAGAAAGTAAGGATACTATTGCTCTCAAAGTATTTGTAGTTACATAAATCTGATATGGCTGATTTATATATTTCTTAAATATGAAGGTAGCTATTTCTCCTCGGCGATCATACTTATCCTGAATCTCATGAAAAACTACCTTCACCAAATCAGCTAGAGATGATGATAAAGAAACCTTAATCCCTTGTGGTAGTCCCATTATTTACCCCTCCAGTTTGGTGGAATTTTGCCTACTGGAATTACGCTTGAACAGACATGGCATTTAACCTGGTCATCTCCAAGATGTGTGAAACCCCAATAGTTACACTCTAATTTTTGAGCATCAACTATTGATAAACAACATGGGCATTGAACCTCATTGAGATCAGTATGATTTCTGGAATGAAATGTCTGTGTGGTTCCATAAGTATCATACCTATCCATTATCTATCCTCCTCTAAAAGTATAAAATCATTACCCGATAATTAATATATATAGACACTTTTTTTATATATGGTAACAAAATAAAAAGGAAAGGAGTCACAGAAAATGGCTGGAGATCAAATTATTATTGCTCCTCATTGTGACGATGAGATCATCGGTTGTTTTGAAATTCTAAATAAGAATACTATAGTTGTTTATACTGAACCCGCTGATCAAAAGAGAAGAGATGAGGCGGCGAAATTATTAAAAGATCACCAATTAGTTAAGGGTCAATTATTCTTTAAAGATATTCCCAGTACTATTATGTCACCTAAGAATATTTTTTATTTCCCTGATCCAGCCTATGAAATTCATCCTGCCCACAGAAAATGGGGATCAGTAGGTGAAGCGATGCTTAGAAGTGGATTCGATGTTATTTTCTATTCTATTCAAATGAACGCTCCGTATATTCATGAAACCAAAGAACCTGGCGAGAAGAAAAGATTGTTAGATTTAGTTTATCCAAGTCAAATTAATCTATGGTTGAATGATGCAAAATATTATCTTTTTGAAGGAAGATGTAAATGGATAATGTAGAGAGACCTAGTTGGAATAAATACTTTATGGAAATGGCCCATTTAGCTAAGAGCCGTTCAACTTGACTAAGGAGAAAAGTTGGAGCTGTCCTAGTTAAGGATCGGCAAGTAATAGCGACAGGGTATAATGGAGCACCGACTGGACAAAAGCATTGTCTCGATATAGGGTGTTTAAGAGAAGAGTTAAATATTCCATCTGGTGAAAAGCATGAGTTATGTAGAGCTGTACATGCCGAGCAAAACCTAATCGCTCAAGCATCAAAACGTGGCATATCCAGTGAAGGTGCGACTGTTTATTGTACAACATTTCCATGTTTTATATGTTCTAAACTTCTAATAAACTCAGGTATATCAGAGATATACTATGAAGAGTACTACAATGCTCCAGAGACAAAAGAGATGCTCGAAGAAGCGAATATTAGGTTAATTCATTGGAAAGGAGAAGAGGGTGAGTAGATTATTTTTTGTTCCACAATTGCCAATAAAGATGAGATATCAGGAATGGTGGTTCACACAGATTCCAGAGCAATTATCTAAGTATTTTGATAAAATTATTGTAGTGGGTGAACAATATGCTTTTACTGAGGGTGTTTCTAGCGGCAAGGATTTCTCAAATATTGAAAGAGCAATTAAATTTGAATGTAAACAAGTCAATGAGTTTTTAAATTATGACTTAGGAGATAGCGATTTTCTACTTCACGCGGATCTTAGTTTTCCTGGTATATTTCATAACGTATTGCATCATAAACAGGTCAAGAACGCATTTGTGATGTGTCACGCCACTTCAAAGAACAAACTTGATTACTTTACCCCAGTCAGAAACAGTAAAGAGGCAGTTGAGTGTGGTCATGCGAGATCATATAAAAAAGTATTTGTTGCTAGTGAATACCATAAGAAAAAATTGGGGTGGACAAATGTTGTAAATTTAGGAGCATTACCTAATCCTTCATTTAAGGGTTGTAACTCCGAGAAGGTTTATCCTATTGTCTCAGTTGCTAGACACTCTGTTCAAAAAAGGACTAAGTCAATTGAAGACGCCGTAAGAAAGAGATATGGAGAAATAATTGATGCTCCTCAATTTTTAGAATGGTATGGTTATTATGATTTTCTAGGGAGCTCGGAGTGTATGTTAATTACTAGTAAGGAAGAGTGTTATGGTTACCAAGTTATTGATGCGGTAATAAATAATTGTATACCAATTGCTCCTAGAGGTTTTTCATATCCTGAGCTATTACCAGATGAATATCTTTATAGTGGAATAGATGAGTTATTCGAAATTCTAAGATGGACTGATGGGAAGGGAGTTAGAGGTTTAAAAGTTCCCAAGCTTCTTAATCAAGAAAAGATTGACAACTTTTATCAAAACCTTGTAATGGAGATGAAAGATGCCGTTTAAGATATTCAATAAATGGCTCTTCGATGGAAATAAAAAATCAAAAATTGATCCCAGTTTATTGAAATATAATTCACCAATTACTAATATGTATGTTATGGGTCTATTTCAGAGAAGTGGGAAATTAAATCATTATTTAGATAAGTATTTTAATAATATGGGTCTATATTATTTAGATAAGGAGGAGTTCTTTAACTTCATTAAGAAGTGCGTAATAGACTTTAGGATTAATCGAAGGAATATAACATTCTTTCCCAGAAAACCAAGCGATGATTTATTTAATGCACTAAGGAATCGAGTGGCTACATTGAAAAGTGATGACCTTGATTTATTAACTCAATTGGTAAATAAATCTGATGATAAAGAAGCAATCTATAGTTCTCTTGGTATTGATAAAAAACCAAAAGCATGTAAAATTCCAAACCGTTCAATGAAGCAAAAAAATAAAGTTAGTTTAGAAGAGTTTATGGAGAATTTCACCACCATAGAGATAGGAAAATAGTACCTATCTCTACGGCGGGACAGAGTTTAAATATCTGTCAACTTTTTTGCAATATCTTCTGTTAAGACTGGAGTAGAAACTGTTATTGGTTTTTTTCCCACTCCTTTGCACCTTTTGCACCTAATTACCTCCTTGATTTTTCCTGTATTTACTGGTCTTGATTTATTACCAGATCCTAAGCAAGACTTGCATTTTATTACTCTTTTTCTTTTGATAGTTTTTCTGTACTCGTATATTCCTTTACCCTCACAGGTTCGACAAGTCTTTGTACCAACCTTACCTGTGCCTTCACACCTCTTACATTTACTTCTGGCTATACCTGTGCCATCACATAATTTACATGGAAGCACAAGGATATCATAATGAAAATCGGGTCTGAATCCTTTTCCCCTACAATTCGGGCAAGGATTATTTATGGGGATTCTAATGTAATATCTAGATTTTTCAGCTAGTTGATCCTCGATTATTGCTGCTATTAGTGTATTTTTTGCAGTGATAATCTTCTCTGTCCCGTCCTTGTCTCCTTTTAGATCTTCGAGTAAATTGACAAAGGATGCTATAATGATTTTCTCATCAAGTTCATCAATTTTATTAACGAGATCTAATGCCCATATAGCATTGTCTATCATATCTTGCTCAATACATGATTTAATCATGACCCCCTCCCCCCTCTATTCCATATTGTTACCTCCCATTCAAAAAAAGTTGCCCGAAGGCAACATACTATTCTGGAGCTCTAGAATATATAATCTAGAGTCTTCTTTCTCCCTTTATAGAATTTATAAATTGACCAACCAACCCAGATTACAGGTATGATATATACTGCGCGTCTGAAATGGTTTAGGAGGAGAAGGTCTATCATACATAGTATCCATATTACTATGCTGAGCAAAGCAATTGCACGTATTAGCGGATTAAATATTGTAAGTAATCTGAAAAATCTTCTCATTTTACTAACCCCCTTTCATAATTTTTAAAAACACAAACCCACCGCCTTCAAATATTTATATATATAGAAAAATTCTCAATTCTAAATGGGTATCTATTTTTATAGAAGGGAACAAAATAAAAATTGATTTGTAATGGAGTATGTTTATGTTTAGCATTAAGAACTCTTTTGCTGACTGTATGTCTTGCCCTCTCCTTGATGCCCCATCATGTATTCTTGAAACTAATTGTTCAGATAACCTAAAGGATATTGAAGTTGTATTTGTATCCGAAAATCCCGGAAAAAATGAGGTCAAGAAAAAGAGACCTTTAATAGGAAGAGCGGGAAGAACATTCAGGAAACCATTTGATTTATATATTAGAGATAAATTCAAGTGGTTATTAACAAATTGTGTTTTATGTTGTACGTTATTACCAGACGGTAAGACAGGTAACCCAACGCCAGAAATTATTGAGAGATGTAAAGAGAATGCTTTTAATATAATCGAAGCGTGTAGTCCGAAATTGATTGTGGCTATGGGTGCAAGTCCAATGTCTGCTTTTGGTTTTGCAAAAACAGGTATAACTGATTTGAGAGGCCAAGTATTTAAATGGAGAGATTATGATGTTCTCCTAACTGTTCATCCATCTTTTGTAAATAGAAATCAAAGTTATAAAGGTAAGTTTGAAAGGGATATACAAACTGCTGCAGTAATGCTTGGTGCAGAACTTGAAGTGAAAGCAGAGAAAGGGATGAATGCTGTAGGAACAGGAAAATATCGTTATAAAATTCCAGAGGAATTCTATAGTCCAGACTATAGACTTGTTGATGTCCAATTTTTACATAAGACAAATGAAGTTATACATATCTTTAGAGATAAGGATAATAATAAAATTTATCATAAGGAAAATGATGATTATTTCTGCTATAGAGTTCCAGAAGGTATTGAGAATAAACATCTTGTAGAATATGATAAATTGGAGATAATCAAAGTTCCATATAAACAAAAATCAGCACTAGATCCAGAAAGAACATACGAAGGTGATATAAGAATATCAGTAAAGTATGCCCAAGATTACTATCACTTTAGTAAGGGCGAACCATCAGAAAAAGAATTAAATATAATGTTCTTGGATATTGAGACATACAGTAAAACAAAGGAATTTCCAAATGTTGAAGATGCGGATCATCCGATTTGTCTTATAACATACTATTATCATGGAAAATACATAACATATGTAGTCGATAACAAGATTCTATTAAATGATAGAAATGCTCCAGATATTATAACAACTAAAGAGGATCCTATTCATATTTTTAAATCTGAGCGTGAAATGATCCTTAAATTTATAAAAGATTTGAGAACATTGGAACCAGACTTTCTCGTGGGTTGGAATGTAATTGGGTTTGACCTTTATTATATTTATAACAGATGCAGAAAACTAAGAATAAAGCAAGAATCACTCTCAAAATTTAATGAAGTATCATTCTCAATTGATGAGAAAAGACAATATTGTGAGATTGCTGGGTTAGTAGTTCTTGATCTGCTTAGATTATATAGAAGCTTCACATTTACACAGAAAGAAAATTATCGTCTTGGAACAATCGCTCAGGAGGAGTTGGGAGAAGAGAAAACAGATGTTGGTGAGAACTTCTCGGAGAAATATGAGAAAGATATTAATGGAGCAATTGACTATAACATAAAAGACGTTGAATTGATTCTACGAATAGATAATAAACTCCGACTTATAGTTTTAGAAAATGAAATTAGAAAAATTGGTAGCTCTAGTTTTGCTGGAGCATTTAGTAATCTTGGGAAACTTGACAGCTTAGTGATTTCATTTTTGAAAGATAAAGGTTTTGCTTCAAGGAATGCAAATGTCCATAAAGTAAAAGAAGCTTCAATTCCTGGAGCATTTGTCAAGGAACCGAGAACAGGTATACATGAGTATATTGTTGATTTTGATTTCACATCCCTATATCCAAGTCTAATCTTAACCTATAACATTGGGATAAACACATTTGTTGCAAAGTTTAAAGATCATACGTTAGGATATGACTTTGTATATCAACTGGATAATCTCCCGGAAGAGTTCACTATAATCTATGATCCTGGTTTTCTTAATAAAGAAATGACAGTCAAGAAAGAGGATTTTATTAAGAAGGTCAAAGATGCAAACCTTACATATACAATAAATGGATGTTTCTATAAACCACATGATAAAGAGGTTTCCGTTTATTCGGAGGTTTTGGACCATTTACTGATTTCTAGAAAAGAATATAAAGACAAAATGTTTGATGCCAAACAAGCAGGGGAAGATCATTTACATGATATGTACTATGGTCGTCAATTAGTTTACAAAGTTTTAGCTAACGCTTTATATGGAATTCTTACAAACCATTTCTTTAGATTCTACCATGACGATCTCGGAAGTAGTATCACTCTAAGTGGTCAAGAAGCTTTGAAAACCTCAATCATTCATGGAAATAATTATGTTGATATGATTAAAAAGAAAGCTTCTAAATACGAAGCTCCTGAACCACTGACAAAGCAAGAAATGTATGGTGATGTTACAAGAGATACTGAGTTTATCATTACGGGAGATACTGATAGTTTATTTGTATCATTTGATGATATTGTAGATAAAAATAAATCAGAAGATGAGTTAATGAAGCAAATTGAAAGTTGGTGTGATGAAATTCAATTATTTTTGAACAATAAGATCATTATGCCATTAGTTACTAATCATAATGTTCCTCTAGAAAGAAATCGTCTTGAGTTAAAGAATGAGCTAGTTATTAAGAGAGGTTTGTTTTTAGCTAAGAAACATTATGCAATTTATGTAACTTCGCAAGAGGGAAGGAAAACAGATGAAATAGTAAATATGGGTATTGCAACGAAACGAAGTGATTATCCGAGCTATACAAAACAATCTCTAAGTGATTTATTGGATCTAATTCTGAAGTCAGAAGAAGTATCATTAAAGAAAATTATGGATTTTATTCACTCAAGAAAAACTTCATTTATTCATAAGATAAGAGCAGGTGATAAAAGAGTCGCTCGCCCTTCTGCATTTACGAGGAGATTAGATCATTATAAAAAAGTACCTCCTGGAGTAATCTCAATGTTAAATTGGAATGAATTGGAGTATAAGATTTTTGATGTTGGTTCAAAAGGTTATCTATTCAAATTAAATGGCATAGACCTCATGAAAGCTCCTCCAGACGTAGCTGAAAAATATAACCAAAAATTCTTAGCAAATGGTAGGAAATTGGACTATATATCTCTTCCAGATGAGGAAATATCTCTACCGTCATATTATGTAGTTGATGTTAGTGCAATGTTAAAATTTGCATGGGAGGATAGATTTAGTTTAATATTAGAACCAGTAATGAGTCCGAAGCAGGAACTAATGACAATCTAGAAAAAAAAGGGAGTGGGCATCGTCACTCCCTATACTGAGTTGGGGGAAGGTAATTAAAATGCCTAACTCAGTATTTCGATAATCACTATTTTAGAAATTGTGGGATAAAGGCTATCACAATAATCGCACCTGCTAAATATCCACCAATTCCTATAAAGGTTCTGGTAAATGTTTTCCATGTAAAACCCTCTTTTATATCTGCTGCAAACAAACCAATTGCTAGTGCTGATATAATTAAGCTAGTAATTGCTAAACCAGAAGTTTTACATGATAATAGAGAAATCATTCCAATCAAACCTGTTAAAAAACATAAGAGATTTCTTTTCATGCTCTTCTCCTATATTACTACGTAAGCAATAAGGTATCCGCCCATGAAGGATATGAACTCAACACCTTTACTTTTTACACCGATAAAAATACCTATCATAAGGAGAATAATCATTATTGGAACTTGAGAAACTCCAAACTTTGACCTGGCTATATTAATAATCAGAAAAATAATTACTCCAGCAGCAAACGATAGTAAATTTCTAAAAATTGTTTTTATATCCATTTATCTTCTCCTGAAGTAATGGAATGGAGAGGATATCAATCCCTCTCCATTCCATCTGGTTTTACAACATGACGAAGATGTAGGTAAGAACGAAACCACTTACGGTTGAAAAGACCTCAGCGGTCTTATTCATTCTTGCTACAAGGACCCCTGTTCCTATGAGTATTACAGGACCAAAGAGTTCCGGAAACGGAACACCTTTCATTCCCATGTAGACAATCACTAGAAACACTGATACGCCAAGTGCAAAAGCAATAGCGTTCCTGAGAAGACCGCCTATGAAAATGAAAATGCTTTTGAAAAGTTTCTTTAGAAAATTCTTCATGATTATCCTCCTTTAAAAGACATAGCCAATTTCTCTTTAAAATTAATATATATAGCAACTTTAGATATGAGAAAAAGAACTTGAGATTGAGAACAAAATAAAAAACAGAAAGGAGTCAAATGAAACGGAGAATCAAAGCAATCGAATGTATTCAAACATGGCAGGGCGAAGGACCAGATACTGGTAAATCAATGCTTCTTATCAGATTTAAACATTGCGATCGAGTTGATCATAAGAACCCTTGTAATTGGTGCGATACATTAGTTAAGATGAGAGTTAGTCCAGAAGCAGAATATTCCTTACAAGAATTACAAAATATAATAGATGATCAGAAATGTGGTTTGATGATAACTGGTGGAGAACCCACATGGGATCCACATTATAAAGATACGATTCTATTATTGAGGATGTTAAAGTATAAATCTGCAAACGTTGAAACAAATGGTTATCGCTTAAGAGACCTCTATAAACAAAGTACACAAGATAATATCAACTATATTTACTCTCCTAAGATGTTTTATCCACATGAAGTAGATGATGCAGTTGAGATGACTAAATGGGCTAAAACTCGTAAAAATGTTTATATAAAAGTTGTATATAACAGGACTCGTGAGGATTATAATTTTATTGAAAAGATTTCTGATATGGATATCAATGATAGGATCTATTTGATGCCACAAGGATGCAATAGAGAAGAACTATTAAAGAATACACCATTTGTATTGGATATGGCTGAAAAGTTTAAAGTAAACATTTCAACGAGAATGCATTTAATGTTCGAATTTATCTAAGAGAGGAGAAGAGAATGATTCAAGCAGTGATGGATAAAGTGGTAGTTGAAGTTCTAAAAGAAGAACCAAAAACTGAAGCTGGAATAATTGTTCCTGATACAGCCACTAAAAATCCACAAATTAATGGAAAAGTAATGTCTGTTGGAGAAACAATTGAGACGATTAAACCCAATGATATTATTATGTGCCATAGGGCCGGAGGGCAAGATATTCTTTATAAAGGAAAACTTTATAAAGTATTAGCATATGGTGAAATCTATGGAGTTGTAAGAGAGTAATGCTTAAGAAAGTAAAAGAGAAGATTAGAAAAGCAAAAGAGGCCCTTAATGGAGGACCAGTAAATTCCCAAGTGGTTTCTCATAACCATAGTATGGGTCATGGTCATTCCTATACTGGAGTTACGCAAGGTCATACTCATGCGGTACCGGGGCATAGTCATAGCCATAGTTTTAGTACAGCATGGCCTTATGATCCTTCTACTGGACCTCTAGCAGAAACCCTTGAATGGTTTCACAAAGTTTTTTGTCCTTGTGGCAGTATTGAATGGATAGAAGTTGTGCGTAAATGGTCATGGAGTCATATAAAGGGTGATAATGTAAATAAAAAATTGGTTATTTGTAAGGAGTGTGAAAAGGTTACAATAGTTGATGATGACGAGATTGTTGAGCAAAGAGACCCAATTGATATAGATGATAAGTTTGAATTCTTTGAAAAAATACAGGAATTAAGAATAGATTTTGAGAAAAATCAGTTTCCCAGAACAACTACCACATGGCCTGCTACTTCAACAACGAGTACAACTCCACCGCCTAGGAGCTGGCGATGAATATAGTGAAAATAGAAGCAACAACACTCGAAGATGCATGGTTTAGAACATTATTTGAAATGATTGAAAATGGGCGAGTTTTCAAGATTGACCAAGGCTCATATGCTGGTCAGAAGCGACTTGAATTTGATTATGTTGTAGTTGGAATAAAAGATCCAGGAAATAAAGAACATATGTATTTACCCGATAGTAGTAGATTACTCCCTAGGATACCAGAGCAATATGGGATACCTAATCCTGTTGCTGATGATTATTTAGATGACTACTTACCATATTTAATGACTGATTTAGTTTCTGAGAAAGAATCATATACTTACGGACAGAGAATAAATAAAGTCTCTATGCCTCTTGATTACTACTATAGAAGAAAAGAGTTTTTAGACGGTCATAAAACAGATGAAGAGTGTTTAGTCTATACTGATGCTTGTTGGGATAATCGAGAGGTTGTTCCTTTAGAATTTGATTCTCGAGGAAATGAGATGTGGTTTTTGAGTCAAGTTAATTGGGTAATATGGACTTATAAAAATAAAGGTCATAGAAATAATCAGATGGTTTTACAGGTTGCTAGTCCAAGTGATATTGTTTTAAAAGATCCACCGTGTTTAAGACATATTGATACAAGAGTTCAAGACAATAAGTTACATTTTTTCCCTTATTTTAGATCGTGGGATTTATGGAATGGTTTCCCTGCAAACTTAGCAGCGATCCAATTATTGAAAGAATATATGGCAGCAGAAATTGGAGTTGACGATGGAGAAATAGTTTGTGCATCTAAAGGTCTCCATATTTATGATTATGCTTTTGATCTGGCCAAATGCGTCAGAATGAAAGAAGAGGGTTTTATGTTTAAGGGGGAATAATTATGATTAAAGGCACAATGTTACAAAGATTAATTGCACCACATTTAAGCGGCCCTCCTTATTTGCTTAAAGAGATTGAAGAGAATATTCAAAAGTACAACGAAAGGAAAAAGAATGAACGAAATAGTGGCAGACATGTTCAGCGAAAAGGTGGTCAAACTCGCTGATGCAATATGTCTTACCACAAATGGATTTGTAAAAAAGAATGGTTGTTGTGTAATGGGAGCTGGAAACGCTAAACAAGCAAGAGATAAATTTGATGGTATTGATAAATCCTTGGGAGGTTTAATTAAAGAGAAAGGAAATATAGTTCAGATTATTTGGAAATTAGAGAATACATTCATTTTATCTTTTCCAGTTAAACATAATTGGTGGGAGAAAGCAGATATAAATCTGCTTGAATCTTCAGCAAAACAACTTGTAAAATTGACCGATGAAATGGGTTGGCAAAAAGTGATCCTACCAAGACCTGGTTGTCACAATGGAAAACTTAAGTGGCTTTCCGAAGTGAAACCGATCCTTAGGAAATATCTCGACAATAGGTTCTATATTATAAATCTTCCTGGTAAGTACTAACCCGTTAAACCTATTCCATTTTATGCTTGACTTACCAAGAATATTTTTTTATAATATGGAACAAATAAAAAAATCGAGATAGGAGTGTAATATGCGGTCAGATTATATTTGTGCGGGTGTCCAAACTCTAAATAATATATTAGAGAATTTCTATAGGGACCCTGAGAGAGGTTTTGATAATCATTTCACTCGTGATACTTTATCCGATTTCTTTGATAAAACCTGCAATACATTTCTGCATTCTTTTGGTCAAAACCTTCGAAAAAGAAAGAATATGAAGGGATATGCTGATAATGAAGCAGAAATGTTAAGAGGTATGAAACAGGGTACAATATTTGGCCACTCTGAATTAGTTGTAGACTCTGGTGGATTTCAGGTTAGTGTGGGAGATTTGGATTTAGAGCAAACGAAAGGACTTTTTGAGATATATCATGACTTCTTAGAAAGACATCAAGATGTCTATGATCGAGCATTTGTATTAGACCTACCTCCTGGTCAAGGGGGTCATCCAAAATTCTTTGAGACGTTTGATGATATCTATAAGTGGAATTATATGTCTTATACTAAGGCCGCCAGTTTTCCAAAGGCTATAAGAAATAAGTTAATTTATATTCACCATTTTAGAACTCCTGCTCTTTGGGATATATTTATGAAAATTATGCGGGATGATAATTTATTTGTTGAATTTGAGCACCATGGAACTGGAGGTATGGTTGCAAACCTTTCATCTGATTCTGTCACTCCATGTATCACTTATATTATTCCTTTAATTCCTCTACTAAACGAAGCAAAAAGAAATAAAAGGAATTATTTACATTTTCATGTTCTTGGAATTGGAAATCCTAGAGATATATTTTTCTATGAGTTCTTCAAAACTCATGTTAAGAAGGTTCATAATATAGATCTAACTATATCATACGATTCAGCTGGAGCGGCCTTTAAACAGTTGAATAGAGCAAGGTATATATTAGTTTATGATAGGGTTAATGATATGGTTGTAAAGATGTATATAAAAACATCCTATCTCAATAGAAGATTCGGTAGGAATAACAGACGAGTAATTGATGCTTATAGTACAGAATTAAATAATATGGCCAATAGATATGGTTTCAAACAATTATCTCTAAATGAAGCCTCAGATATTTATCAAAAAGATGGAGAGGGAACTTTTCACGACGTTGTAAAAATCTACTCTATGTTGTACTCCTTAGAATCAATGAGACAAATACAAGAAGTTTCAAAACAACGCACAGATGAATTATATCCACTATATGAGGCCAGACAGTTGGAAGAGTTTAATAGGGGTGTAGAATTAGTAACGAGAAAGTTTAATCATGAAAGAATAACAAGAAAGCAGAAAGCAAAGACAAACAGTTTAATAAGGTCTCTAGATATGCTAACAACTCTTGATGAAGAATATTGTGAATACGTAGTCAAAAGATTTCTAGCAAAAGATGAATTTATTCACCTAGATTCATCTTGTCCATTGAGGTTCTAATGAGACCTTTTGTAGATAAAGTAAACCCAAATATAAATCTCCAAAAGGGTGAATATTTGTGTAAACCATGTAATGGTTGGGGGCGTATTCTAAATGAGGATGAATTGCTTCGTACTCCTTTCCTTAAATGTCCAGTGTGTCTTGGACACGGGAAACTCGATTGGATTGAAAATATAGTTGGAAAAAGAGAAGAGAATAGAAGTGATGATTGTGATTGGAGACCAAGAGCAGTAACCGGTATCATAGCTGGAGATCCCCCACCAAAACTAGAGGAGGGGACAGCATTCTATGATAAGGATAAGGACGTTCTTAAAATCTATAATGGAAAAACTTGGTTTACGCTCGCAAACCCAAAAGAAGGAGCAAAAAATGGCAGATTTTGACAAGGCATTTGAAGTGACAATGGGTCACGAAGGCGGATATGTGCATGATCCAGATGATCCAGGTGGAGAGACTTATAAAGGTGTTGCAAGAGATCGTCATCCAACTTGGAGAGGTTGGGCAGTAATTGACAAGAAGAAAAATGAACCCAACTTCCCAAAGAATCTAGATGGTGATGAAGATTTACAAGAATGCATCAAAGAATTTTATAAGATAACTTTCTGGGATCATCTTTGTGGAGATTTGATTCCAGATGATGATATTGCAATTGAGATGTTTGATACTGGGGTGAATATGGGAGTTTATTGGGCATCAATGTTTCTACAACAGACTCTTAACCTTCTAAATAGAGAAGGTCATCTTTATGCAGATATTTCTGAAGATGGAGATGTTGGCAAGAATACAATTAAGGCTCTTAAAACTCTTTTAAGTTATGATCCGCCTGAATTAGTTCTTCTGTGGTTGAATGTATTTCAGGGAGCTAGATACGCAAGCATATCCAAGAATAATCCAAAGTTGGAAAAATATATGAGAGGATGGTCTAAGCGCCTTAAAGTAGCGAAACAATATGGTTAAAGTAAAAAAGTATCGAGTAAAAAGGATAAGACCTCGCCTAGAAATAGGCGAGGTTTTTTGTGATCATTGTGATGGTAGTGGTTTGGTAAAGGAGAAGCAATTCCGTTCTCCTCTTACAGATGGTCTATGTAAATTTATTGAGGAAGATTGCTATATAGTTGATAAACAATGCCCTACTTGTAAGGGGGAGGGTAAATTAGATTGGGTTGAGAATGTTGTGGGGAAACATGATAGTGACAAACCAAGAAGAGTCAAAAAACGATTTAAGATTATCTCAGAATCATAAAGAAAATAAGATGGAGTCAGTTTGCTCACTTAAAGCAACTGGACTTGATTTAGAAGAAGGTGAATTAATATGTGATACTTGTAATGGTTGGGGAGTTATCCAAAAAAGGAAAGGTGAATGGCCGTATACTCAACCATATGTTAGAAGTTACTGGGTCAAGGATTGTGAGAAATGTAATGGAGCAGGAAAACTAGATTGGGTCGAGAATGCTGTAGGTAAGAGGCAAAGACCCAAATATGGGAGTGTTTTTAAATATGACAGAGAAACAGGAAAAGTCAAAAGAGTCGATTAAGGACGATGCCGCTAGATATTTTGCAGAAAAGATAGCCGGGTCAAAAAATTATGATAATCCCTTCTACTATTTATGGTCAGAATTCCTTGGAGGTCTTGCTTTAGTATCTTTCAAATTCTGGATTATGTACTTGACAAATGAAGAAGGGTTTAGAGAAGGTCTTGAAGATAGTCCAAAAGCTATTATAGATGCAGTATTGCAAATGTGGAGGGTAAGAGTTATAAGTGAAATTGATAAAGAGATGGAAAAGCATGAAGAAATGATGAAAACTCCATACGCAAAAATATTTGGAAATTTAATGACTCCTCCTGATGAAGCACGAAAAGAGATATATAAAACCATAGAAGAAGTAGAGGCGAAAGCGAGGCAGGCTCTTTATGATGGTATCGTTGTGGCGGTGGATAAAGTTAAAACTGAATGAGGGCGAACTTATCTGCCCGTATTGCAAAGGTTCCGGTTATATATATCGAAAACCCAAATGGGGAGTTAAGGAAACACTTTCTTGTCCCCTTTGTGGTACTGCTGGAAAGGTTGACTGGATTAGAAATATAGTTGGACCTGATCCTAGAATGCCTCAGCAATATTGGCGAGACAAATCATACGCAAGAAAGATCTTCGACTGGTTACATAGGATGATATATGAACGAGTATGAGAGATATAAGTGTGATAAATGTGATGGTACAGGAATGTACTACCGCTGTAATAAGAATAATCAAGCTTTTCTATCTATGTGTCCAAAGTGCGACGGAGATGGACATCTGGATTGGGTCGAGAATATTGTTGGAAAGAGAAGAAAGGTAAATATAGATACTTCCGGAGTCATTGATATAAAGACAAAAGGAGTTGCTATTAATTATCCAAGGATGCACGGAAAAACAACGTTTCTAAAAGCACAAGTAGATATTGAAAAAGAAATTATTCAAGCAATGAGTAACAAAATTGCAATGGAGATTGATGAAATGATAATTTCAGAATTGCTTGGGAAGGAGAAAGGATGATAACAGAGGCATTTCTTAATGTTTGCTTCTCAGTATTATTTTGCAAATCTCCCGAAGGAACAAAAGTTAGAAGAGATAATACAATATCTCGAGACATTTTAGAGATTCTCGATTTCTTCGAAGGGAAAGATAATACGGGTATCCCAGTTACCTCAAGAAATAAATGGGATTGTCTTAAGAGAGTTTGCTCACTTAGACTTGAAGGAAGGAGTAATGATGCAATAATCTCTAGCCTGACTGGTATGGGTAAGAAATATTCAGGTTTAAAAGATTTTCTCGAAGCAAAGTCTAGTGAAGAACTGGTTAGTCAAGAGATTGCAAGAAATATAGATCATATAAGAATACATAGAAAAGCAGCCTCAATGTTTTCAAATTATAATGAACTAGTTAGATTAGTTGAGTTAATTAAAGATGGTTCTTTCGAAGCAATTGATGATTTAGTAACGAATTATGAGGGTGAGATAAAAAGATTATATGTAAATGTAATGGAACACAGTCGAAGTTCAGATATTGAAGCATCTGCTTCTCTAGATTTTATTAAAGATGATCATACTCCTATCTTAGAAGAGATAGTTGATAAATATACAAGTAAGAATAAAGTTTCAACTGGTTTTAGAGTTTTTGATGCTGATGTTATGAATGGAGGTTTTGAGACAGAAAGATTATATATTTTTGGTGGGGGGACCAGTGCAGGGAAATCAACTTTAATAAATAACATGATAATTAATTCTGCAACCATATTTGATCCCGTATTAGATGGATGTTATCAAGGAGATGAGATCGAAAGGGTTTATATTTATATCACTCTTGAGAATTCTTTGAGTGATGCATATTTAAGAACATATCAACCATTATATGATAGAACAACTGCGCAAGCAGTTGATGATGTGAAGAAGGGGATGGATATAAGGAAAGCAATAATTGAAAAACTCAAGCAAAAAGGCAGTACAATAATTATGAAATTCTTTCCTGCATATTCAATTACCCCTAATGATCTCATGCCTATTGTGAATGATGCAATTTCTGAATATGGTCAGGAATCTATTAAAGGTTTATATGTTGATTATCTTGATTTGCTCAGACCAGATCGTAGACATGAATATTATAGGATAGAGTTAGGTCACATTGCTCTATCTCTTAAAGGTATCTCAAGTTATTATAAAATTCCAGTAATTACAGCTAGTCAATTGGGTCGTCAAGTTTATGATGGAATAAACAATGCAAGAGAGCTTCATCTTGGTATGATATCTGAGTCAATCAAGAAAGTCGAGCATGCTGATTTTGTGGCATTACTTGCTAGAAATGTTACAGAGGAAAGCAAAGTTCATGTATTTGTTGGAAAAAACAGAAGTGGAAAATCAAATGTAGCTATAGACTTTCATGCTAATTTTGATAAATATAAATTTGTAAATGGAAACGTTGTTGCTGTATCAAAGGAAGAAAGAGCAGAATCTCGTATTGGTACAACTCCTATGGATGACATTGCTTTCCAGGGTATGACAATATGAGATTATATCTTACTGCAAATACCAACCAAATAAAGAACAAAAAATAAACAATTTGAGAAGATAATAAAACCTTTGAGGAGGAAAAAAAGATTAGGGAGGAATTATTATGAGCGAGAAAAAAACTAAAAAGGTATCGTATGCTAACTTACTGAAGGAGGCTCTTTCGGATTATACCGATACTCCGAAAAATGTAGATACGTTGGGTCCATTCCTCGATCCTATACTCAGTTATAAGGGCGATGGCGAACTACCCACCCACAAAGATGCCGCATCAATCCTTGAAAGGTATTATTTTAAGCAGGAACAGGATGAAGGCGTTACCATATCCCTTGATGAAGAAGAGTCTGTCGTCAATAAGGATATTGTGACTGTGGGCAAGGACAAAGCTGCTCTTGCCGATGAACCAGAATCAGTCAAAAAGTCCAAAGATGATACTGAAGATGCGATGGCTATGGAGCAGGAAGAAATGGATGTGGAAGAGGAAGAGGAAGAGACTGAGGAAGTAGAAGAGCAAATGGTTCCCGAGGAGCCTGCTGGTCTTTCTGGAGATGAAAAAGAACTTCCGCCACGTAAAGGTAAAGATGGTGAGGGGCAAGTTGAGCCTGCAAAACTAGAGTCACAGGTCGTCGAGGAAGATGACTCAGTTGAAAATGCAGTTATCGAAAAGCTGATCTCTGAGATGGAAGAGGAAGAAGCAGACGAGGAAGCAGAGGAAGAGGAAGCTGCACCCGTCGCTGAGCAGGATGAAGAAGCGGAGGAAGAGAAAGAAGAGGAAGAAGAAGAGTTAGACGTCGACAAAGAAATGGAAGAAGAAGAGGAAGAGGAAGAGGAAGCTATTGAAGAGCAAATTCCTATTCAAAAGATAGCTGGTGCAGGCGGATTGGATAAAGAAGAGATGGAAGAGATGTATGAGTCCTTTCAAATCTTCAAAGAGCAAATTGAGGAAGATGACACTCCTGACATTAGCTCAGATGAAGTAATTGTCTAGAACTTAAATAGAACTCAACAGTGGAGGTCAGTCTTCCTTCACTGTTGAGTCTATTTTTTTGGATTTTTGGAAAATGCCATGAAAAAAGAAAAACGAAGAGTGAAGATTCATGAAGCGAATCATGTAATAATATTTAGAGGTCGGCCAGTAAGAACTCCAGTTACTTTGGATGTTACCGATAAAGAATTCGATTTTATTATGATGAATATACAGTCTAGAGGAATTATGAAATATGAAGTTGAAGACATAATTAAGAATGAGGCGCCTTTCGAAGAAAGTTTAGTTATGAAAGTCCCTCAGGATATTGAAGAAGTAGTTGGTGTCGAAGAGTTCGAGGGCCAGTCAACCCTTGATAGAATTTTGGAAGAAAAATGAAGGTTATTAAAATAATCCACGAAAATGCGGACCCTATTGAAGTTCACGACAACGATGAAAGAGATTTGGTATCATATGCCGAGAACCTTTCAAAACTTCTTGAAGCTAGTAATGTAACAATATTAGAGACCACTTCGGGGTCAGTTATAGTTAGGCCATCGCGAGTGTGCTCAATTGTAGTCTCCGAAGTAAATGATGAAGGTGAACTAGTTAAAGAAACTGTGACTGAAACCGAAAGTATAGAAAGCGAGGACGTCGTTACTGACGGAGAATAATGTGTCACCATACATCCCTGTAGGTTTAGCTTCTATAGCATTTTGTGCACTATTGTTTCTATTCAATAGATATCAAGATTCAAGAAAGAGAATGGAGGCAATAAAAAATTTCCCATCGTATGCTACTACACTTGGTTATCATTTAGAAAAAGCATATGAGATAATTCATAAAGACAGAATGCTTGTCTATTCTCTTGAAGCAACGAGAGTTCCAGATGAGCAGTTTAATGTTATTACAAAAGATTTTATAGGTTTAGTACTTAAATTAATGGGCCCTAAATTGACAAAAGAGTTCACTTATATTTATGGAAATCTCGATACTCTTATCTTTAATATAACTGAGTTCTTTAATACTAAATATGAAGATGATGAGATAAGGCGAGATGCCATGACAGCAATGATTGAAAAAGAAATTGACGAGGGCGAGGAAACTACCGGAGAATAAATATGCCACTCAGTGATACATTTGATAAATTAAAATCGTCAGTCCTTGGAGTAAAAACTACAAAGATTGATAAAACATTAGATAAAGCGGTTCGAGACATTTCAATGTATAAGTCTCAATCCGGAAGAAATGGATATATAGACTTAGTGCGTTCTGTTATTGCTAAGAGTGGTCAAATAGATATTGGTACTGGTGGACAAGGTTTATTTGGACAAGCAGCAACTCCTGCAATGATGGGTCAAGGTGGGAGGTTAATGCGCTATAGAACATATGAAGCAATCGTCTCAAATATAAGTTATTGTTTCAGGGCCCTAAGTGTTTTAACAGATAATATTCTTTCACCAGATGACATTACAAAAATTTCTCTTGATATTAAACCAATTGAACAAATAACAGATGAAATATCGACTGAGACAATAGTGAATCTTGTAGAGGAGATTATCAAGAGGGTAAAACTTGAGCAACATTTAACTAGGATAGTTAGAAACACTTTAAAGTTTGGTGATTATTTTTGCGAGATTGCAGATACAAAAACAGCATTGACATCTAGAGCCATAATTGCAGAATATCACCAGTATTTAGATGCAAATAAGATAAATACAGATAAGGAAACTATAGTAATAGAAAGTGATGAATTTAAGAAGTCTGATTTTAATACAAAAATTACTATTGATTATTCTGCCTTTACAGAAGCAGAAGTATCAGAAGAGGGAGAAAAAAGTAAAGATGATGATGAAGAAGATGAAATGAATTTAAATGATGTACATTTAGTTTACCATGAACCAAAATTTGTAGTAAAACTTCAAAGCGATCTTTTTCCTCTCTGTTTTGGTTATTTAATATTTCCTAGAGCACTGTCAATTCCTCAATTAGCAATTCAAGATCAAATAGTTAATAACATCTGTCTTGCAATCCTAAAAAACATTGAGAAAAGAATTCCTCAAGCAAAAGAATTACAAGATAACGAGGACTTGAAAGATATTATTAGAACAATGATAAAAACCTCAGATTTTTCTAGATCGTTAAATATTAGGTTTGTACCTGCTGACAAAATAGAACACTTTCATATTCCATCAGATAAATATTTTCCATACGGAGAATCCATATTTGATGCATGCCAATATAATGCAAAAGTCTTGATTGCTTTGGAAACTGCTTTAGCAATCCACAGATTAACAAGATCTATTGAGAAGAGAAAAGTTGCAATAGAGATTGGATTGCCGCGTGATGCTAAGAAAGCAATTGAGAAAATGAAAGAGGAGTTTAGAAAGAGAAAAATTAGTTTAGATTCATTTGGTACAGTTGATACTATTCCAAGCATGATTACTACATTTGAAGATATTTATATTCCTCAGAAAGATGGGAAAGCATTCGTTGACGTTAGTACTTTTAATGAAGGTGGTGTGGATGTTAGGGGTAAGGTTGATGAGTTGAAGTTTATGAGAGATAGTATTGTTGCGTGTCTTGGAGTTCCTGCTAGTTTTCTAAATATTGAGGAAAATCTCTCAAGTAAAGCTGCTCTATCAGAAGAGAATATTTTATTTGCGAGGACGATTGTTGGTCATCAAAAATATTTTACTCATCAAATAAATAACTTGTTATATAAGGTCATAACTCTTGTTAAACCGGATATTGCACTGGAGTTATTAGATACAGTTCTAATAGCTCTCGCTCCACCCAAATCTCTACAATTTGAAAGAGAAGCAAGGTACCTAAGTGATCTAGCGAATATGATTGATACAATGGATAGAATAGGCATACCAAAAGAATATGCCAAGAAGAAATATCTTAGTCAAATTGACTGGTCTGAAATTGAGAAATATAAGGTTGATGAGGATATTGATAAAGGGATGGGTACTGAGAAAGAAGAGGAAACTCCAGGATTTGGTGGAGGCGCATTCTAAGGAGATAATGTTATGTCCGAAAGACTTCAAAAAATACTCGATGAATTAACAACTACGATGAATAGTACAATGTTCTGGGGTCCACATGGTTTTAGGCGTCAATCACAAGATGTAATAACTTATTATGACCCTAGAGCAGCTACTGGATGGGAAGATTATGCAACTTATACTGCGATTGGACCTATTGTGCCCCCTACAACTGCAATTGGTAGTACAATACCAGTAGAAGGTTATGGTCTGACAAATAAAAAAGTTGAAGAACAAGAAGAGGAAGAAAAGGAGCATGAAAAATTAGCAACTGAGCAACCCGTTCCTTTACAGCAGCCTCCTTCTGTTGGTGAGTTTGATGAAGATACTGAGGATAAAGAAAAGGAAGAAAAGATAAAAAAGGTTGATATATTACCAAGAAAGATAAGTGAACAACCCGAAGAAGAGGAAGAACCTGTCGAAGAACCTGCGGGTGGTGAAGAAGATATACCAGGTATGCCGGGAGAAGAGATGCCAGGTGAAGAAGAAGGTATACCGGGTATGCCAGGTATACCAGGTATGCCAGGTGAGGAAGATACAGGACCTGAAACACCAGGAGAAGTTGGTCGTATTTATGAATTAAAGAAGATATATGCGAGATTAATTTCTCTTGATCATCATCTGTCTTCATCTACTGATGAAGTTCTCCTAAAGTTACGTCATATAGTATCTCAATCAATTGAAGTCTTCCGAGTTATGATTGCAAATGTTGATTTGTTTAAGGATAAGATGAATAGTATAATTGTTCTATATTATGAATTTCTTGAGAGAGTATATACTCTACTAAAGAAATATTATAATGCAAAGACTAAAGAGGAGAGACGGGATGCCAAGATTGAGGATAAACCAGAGAGGGTTTCTCCTGAATACGGGCCACAGTCAAGTGAGAACCCCCTGTATAATAGAGCTTAATGATTTTAACCGAGATTTAATTTTTAATCAATTGAGATCAGCAGGTATTTCAAATTATATTATTGATATTCCTGTGGTAATTCAAAGACCTGGCGAGAAAAAAAGAACACAGTCATTTCCATACTCTCTCAATTATAAACCAGACCCTCTTGACATGAGAGATTATAGAATTTCTAAACTTATTGATAAACCACTCTCTTATTCTCTATCCGTAGATCACACAAGTAAAATGTCTCCAGTAAAAGATCAAGGTCAAAAAGGTTCTTGCGTTGGTTTTGCAGTTGTTGCGATGAAAGAATGGCAAGAACAAAAAGAACATATTAATGAAATAATAAAGGGAAAGGTATATAGAAGGAAAGCTAAACACTACGATTTATCAGAGCAATGGTTATATCATAAGACAAAAGAAATTGATGCTTGGCCAAACCAAGAGGGTACAAGTTTTAGATATGCTCTTAAGATTCTTCAAAAAATGGGAGTTCCGCCTGAAAAAGCATGGCCATATAGTGATAGAACTTTAGGTAGTCCAAAAAGGTGGGCTAAAATGATTGCCCTTTGGACTATGTGTGGTCACTATTATAGACTAGAAGGCATAAAGCAGATTGAATGGACATTGAGTAATATTGGACCATGTGTTGCTGGGATTGGTTGCTATGAAGAGATATTCTTCGTTGGTAATGATGGATATGTGCCATATCCAGCAAGATCAGATATCCTCTATGGTGGTCATGCCATATGTCTCGTTGGTTATGATTCTAAAAAGAAATTAGTTAAATTTAAGAATTCATGGGGAACAAATTGGGGAGAAAAGGGTTACGGTTATCTCTCTTATGATTATATCAATGATTTCTGTTGGGATGCTTGGGCGGTAAAAGATATTAATGTTACAAAGGAGATGCTTAAAAGCAAATAAGAGGTGCTGCTATGTCACACTTTTTTATTGAAAGTGCAATTATGCAAGAAGCTAAGTTAATGAGAGAAGAACCGGGTAAAGCAATATTTCGTATGGTTCTTCAAACTGCCGATCAAGTCAACCAGAATAAGAGGTTATATCCACAAGCTGTCCTAGCTGAGGGAATGAAAGAAGTTGAGAATCGTATGAGTCGACGCGCATTTTTGGGCGAGTTAGATCACCCGGTTCCTACAGGAAATCAGTTTGATGAAGTCAGACAAACAACAGTTATGCTAAAAGAGGTATCTCATCTAATTCGTGATTATGATTGGAGGGGGAAGCAACTAATAGGAGAATTAGAGACGACCAATACTCCCAACGGAGCAATCCTTTTAGGTCTATTAAAAGATCGTTCTGGTATTGGAATGAGTATGAGGGGAATGGCATCCTTAAAAAGGATGAGAGAATATAATGAGGTTGAAGGTCCGTTAATGATCATTACTTATGACTCCGTATCCCTACCTAGTCATTCATCTGCAGTAGTTGACTTTAAAGAGATGAAGTTTGAGAATAAATCTTTGTTAATTGAAAACTGTGATTGTGAAACTGTCTGTACAGCAGACGGTACTTGTTATTTAGCAAATTATTTTGATAAATTAGTTGAGACTCGAATGATTCAATTCTTCAAGACTTGGGTATAAGATTCTATCTTCCTACTGTTTTCCGCTTAGATAGAATCTGGGGATTTAGCTTATGCAAATTAAAAAAACTAGTTTAGGTAAAAAGTTAGAACAAAACAAAAATCCATCCTCCGAGAACTTTATCTCGGAAGTCGTAGACAGAATTTTCCTAATTTGTATGAATGATGAAAATTTTCAAGCACGGGAAAAACTGCAGTCAGTTGAAAACCAAGTTGAAATTCAACAAAAGAAGGTTACTAAACAAGAGAACCTTCTAAAAGAAGCAACGAAAATTAGAACCGAAGTAACTGAAAAAATATCTAATATCGAAGAAGAGACGATGAGTCTCAGAGAAATGCTTCTCGAATCTTTAGGAAGTGAACTATGAAAATAGTTGAAACTTCAATTCCTGACGTTGATCTAAAAAACATCAATAAATCGAAATTACATCTTGCTGAAAAAATAGTTGAGGGCGTTCATCCTTTACTCGACGATATTTATCGAGAAAAGGCAAATCAACTTGAGGAATTGAAGGAGCGTTATAAAAACCTCAGAAAAAGAATTTATAAAGAAAAAGAAGAACTAGAACAATTAATGAAGGAGCACAAGAGAAAGAAGAAGGTGAAAACTCTAGTTGAAAGAATTGCAAAATTGGTTTCAACTGGGTTAGTTCATGAAGGGGCTATGAGGAACCAGATGGTGGTTCTTTTAAAAATAGTCGATAATTTATCAGAGGAAAAGTTAAATCATCAGTTGAGAGAAATAACAAATATGGTAAGTAAGAGATTTTCAAGAGTGTAGGACTACATTAATGAGACAAGGAGGTAGTATATGAAAGAACTCTTAATGGAATGCTACAGGACTACGAAGAAGATTTCCGGTATTGATCCATCAAAACCTGGAAATCTGAAGGCCGTACTTGTAGATGATTCCGCGTTTGAGGCTTATGTTACAAGTCTTGCTGAGTCCATTGAGGATAAGAAAGACCGCAAGAACTTCCTACAATTGGCTGAGAACACCAGGATCAACCTCCTGGAAAATTCAATGTTTCAGATCAACCCATATGAAACTTTGACTCTGCCAATTCTGCGCGTGTTTTATCCGAAGCTGATCGCTAAGGAACTTATCACTGTTTCGCCGATGGACAAACCGGAAACAATCAAGGCCTTCTTGACCGCCACCTTTTACAGACATGGTGACGCAACTGGGTACCCAGCACCCGCGCAGGCCACTGATATTTCGCAGGGTCCAGCTGTTGGTACTCCTGTGGCAGCCACGATGCCTGTTCCAAGTAAGGCATACGATGTCCTGGCATTGATCGGTCTAACCAGCACAGAAGTTCACATTGAACGTGACTTCGAAATCACCGCTGTTAGCGCGGATGGTACTGCTTGGACCGAAGTTTCAATCATCCCTGCCGTTGAGGGTCACTTCTCTGGCGGAGTAACAGTCACTGGTGTTGGTGATGACGTAATCTCCGGTAAAGTTGACTATCTCAATGGTACTGTTGACATTTCCAGTGCTACTGGAGTTGTCACCGTTATCAGGTTTACCTGCACTACTTCACTTGAAGAGAATAGGGTAAATCCATACGTCAAGCTGAATGTTGACAAGGTACGCCTCTATGCTAGGGATCGCCAGATCTCTGCAAACTGGACGATTAATATGGAGCAGGACATGAGAGCTCTGTTTGATCTGTCCATGCAGGCTGAAATCGTCAATATCCTTGGTCAACAGATCGCCCTTGACATTGATAGGGAGATTATCAATGCCTTGATTACGGGCAACACAAGGCTGAACCCAGCAACTCACCAGGATACCTTCAACCGTACTCCACCTGTAGGATATACTTGGGGTACTAAGTATTGGCATGAGAATATTATTCCAGTTCTGAATGTGCTGTCTGCCCAGATCTACACAGACACTAATATTGAAGCAGGTAACACCATTGCGGCCAACCCGCTTGATGTTGCTATTCTGGAAGATATTCAGACTTTCAATTACACTGGAACCTCAACTGTTGACGGTGACTTCGGCTATCGCTCTGCTACTGTTGCAGGTGGCAAGTGGCGAGTTCTAACCAGTGCCGTTGTTCCACAAGGTACCATGGTCATCGTTTACAAACCAGTGGAAGAACTGAAGGTTGTCTACTACTACTGTCCATACGTTCCTGCCGTGTTGCATCCATACCCACTTGGATATACTCCATCTCTGACCATCTTGAGTCGTTATGCGACTTCGTTGGTCAGGCCACTGGGTATTGCTACACTGACAATTGGAGCGTAATTCGACAAAAAAATAACAACAAAAATAACCCTCGGGTGATTCACACTCGGGGGTTATTTTTTCGTTTTTTAGTCTTTCCATGTTCCTCCCTGTCTCCTCCAAGGAATCATACTCTCTTTAATGAAGGCGACTTTAGGGGAAATTGGTTTTTCCTCAACCTCTTCCTTTTTCTCCTCTGTAGAAAACCAGGCCAATAGAAAGCAGCACACCATTAATATTAAAGGAAGATAAACTGCAAGATACTTCATTAGATCCTCCTTTCTATTTCTGAAATTTCGATTTCTGGGGGACTTGCATCCCAAAACCAGGTTATTAATCTAAAACCCAAGATGATAAGGATAAGGAGGAGGGAAACCAAAGTGGCAATTAATCCCTTTAATGTTTTCATTTGATATCCCTCCATCTGATAACACCGGTCTCCTTATCGGGTTTGACGTTTTTCCATTCAATTTTTGATTTCTTGTTATCCTCGGGTAAGAGATCGAAGATTTCTCTAAAACTTAGAGTCTTTACACCGCTGTCTGAAAAGTAATATAGGACCACCTTATCTAGAGTTCCTCCACGAGTTGCTGCATGCTTCTTTGCTTCATCGCTTTTAATTAAATTGAGGTACTCCATAGCAACAGCGAGTTTTGACGATAAATATACATGCTCATCTGTTAAGTCCTCAGGTCCCATTCTTTTATTGAGACAGAATTCACCAACGACTGCCAAAGCGGCTTCTTTTTTTGTAAGCATAGGTTACCCCTCCTTTTTCCCTAACCCACGACAGCAAAGATCGTGGTAGTTACAATCATCTCTTCCACACACCTCGACAGCTCGTTTGAAGCAATCTTCGAATCCGTTCTTTATCTGCTTTGCTCGTACATAGTCAGTGATACATTGATCACAGAGACCTCCTGATAGATGGTGGTTATTATTGCCTTTGGTAAAAATCTTATTTATCCATTTTTCTTGCAGATTAAGAAGGAATATTTTGACGAGGCTATGATTCTCAACGTTAACCGACCAAGTATATTTACATTTTACACATACGTACTTCATAAATAATAACCTCCTTTCCAAAATGTTTTATCTTAATAAGTTATATATATAGCAGGAGGTTTTTTATATAACCAAAAAAAAGACCTCAAGTATATTAATAACTTGGGGTCTTTAAGGAAAGTGAGAAATGGTGACTCACCTAGAATGTACGATACCCAATTTTTCTTCTTCATATGGAGCGGATATCGGTAGTCCTTCTAACTCCCTCCACTTCCTCCAGAAGTCAAGAAGAAATATTTTGAGCATATAGCGAATACTCATATTCTTTATATGGTTATCGCTTATGATATTACTCAAGACAAACTTCTTTGCTTCTTTTAGAGTTGGTTGTTTTTTCTGTTTTGCCAACCATTTCTTACATAACTCATATTTCTCAGAGTTAATGGTCAGGGTTCCCTCAGAATCATGGGGGTCTTTTTTATAGAGGATTTGTTTTTGCCTTAGAGCTCTTATGAAGAACTCCCTTCTTCCCTGCATTCTAGTTCTGTAATCATAGAAAATAGGTGAATAAATATTATCTTGCTTACGAAGGAAACTGGTTGCCAGGACATGGAGTTTTGTTTTTAGGTATGGGGAATATGTTATACTCTTCTTTGTTTTGGTTTTACCAGACTTATCTGTATATTCCCTATCGACTAAGTGGTGAGATTTCTTACTTCTACCTTCTCCTCTGACAACCTCTTCACCTTCGATCTCATCTAGAGTCCATACCACGTCAAGACCAGCATAACTCCAAAATGCGGTGACATGGTTTGCCCTATGAGGATCAAGTTCGCTCACAAGAACGCCGCCCATTGTAGGACCAACTCCTTCAAGTCCTTTCAGGAATTCTGTCCAGATTGGAAACTCATCAAGAAATTTCTCAATTTGCTTATTGATCTTGTACTCCTGTTTGACAAGAGATATATAGGTGTCAACAAATATAAACATAATTTCACCAGAGATTATACCAGGGTGTGCATCCTTCATAATCTTAGGAATCTCTTTCATGTTTATCACAACACCGTCAGTGATTCTCTTGTATTCTCTAGAGATAAGTCCCATTAACTCTTTTGGGAGACCATAAAGACCTTCTTTCTTTTCTCCCGGTTTTAGTCCAAAGCGACGATATAGATTACCAAGAATCCTATTTCCCATCCTGATCCTATCCCTCTGAATATCGTCATATCCTCTAATTAATCCTCTCAATTCAATCTTTGGACTCCACAACTCAGGTACAGGTTGCACAGGTATGCTAAAACCTCTGCCCTTGAAAACATCTGCGATTGATTTTATAGGTTCTAAAACTTCCTTAGCCATAACACTTCTCCTTGGTTCACTATATATATATGGGATTCTTTAATTCGATGGTTCACTCTACGTGCCGGTACGTCTCGATTCTTTGGAATCGGAAACACGCTTCTCTTGGTACACTACAATTTATTGATTTTTCTTATTCCTTGGTACACTTTTTCTTCTAGATTTTTTAAGAGATATAGGTTCACTCATGTTCGTTGGATACTGCGGACTTCTGGTTCACTCCGGATGTTTGAATTTTATCAAATGATGGTTCACTGCCAACAAATGGTTTTTCCTTGCCAATACGGTTCACTTTTGAGTTCTGATTTTTTTGTGCTTGAAGGTCCACTTTATAGAAATGGGTTGCTGTAATTACATGGTTTACTAACACCCACAGGATTTCTCCCAATTCTAGGTTCACTTTTTTCTTCGGAATATTCTCCCCCACCTGGTTCACTTATCGTCTTAGGTTGTTTATCCATTCCGGGTTCACTCGGCAATTGGGTTTTTACTACGTAACTTGGTCCACTCCAACGCGCTGGGTTTCTGCGAGAGGACGGTTCACTCTTTTTTCAGGTTAATCTCCCCCACTTGGTTCACTCAAATTTTTGGGTTTCTGACATTTTATGGTCCACTCCGTGTCGCTGGATTCCTCTGCTCCCTGTTGGTTCACTATTCAAAAATTGGTTTTTTTCCTTAGATTGGTTCACTCCGGCGCACTGGGTTTCTGTTGCTGGGTGGTTCACTTGGTGAATGTGAATTATTACAGGGGAATGGTCCACTTTATCATATTAGATTTTTTTCGTCGTTGGTTCACTTTGAAAAATGGGTTTGCATGACTTTTTGGGTTCACTCAGTCATCATGAATAACTGCCTTCAACTGGTTCACTGCAGCTCCCAGGTTTTCTCCGGGCTTATTGGTTCACTGGACTATAATGGTTTAGCTGTAGACTTTGGTTCACTTTCATGTACGGGATTTTCTAGCCAACGTAGGTACACTCCTTGCATCGGTTACCTGATATGCTATGGTTCACTTAACAATGATGATTTTTTGTGTCTTTATCTGGTTCACTTTCCAACGATGGGTTACTTCGCCAAAACGGTCCACTCAAAAATCCTGGTCTTCTGGCCTCGCTTGGTTCACACTAATTTCGGATTGGTACACTCTAAGGTGCCCTGCACCGACTGGTTTTTTACACTTTCCTTGAATGGTTTTCTCGCCCAGACCGGTTCATTCCCGTTTTCTGGTTATTATCCTCACTTCTGATTCACTCGCCACGTCTGAGTTTTTTGATCACTACTGGTTCACTTTCGTCATTTGATTTCTGCTCAATTTTGGTTCACTTAAGATTCTTAGATACTTCTTTATCTTGGTTCACTAGACTGATTGGATTAATTGTACCACAGGTTCACTCGGCGGGTATGAATTTTTCTGGATGCATGGTTCACTCATTCTGTTTAGATACTGATAAAGTTAGGTTCACTGAGGTTAGGAGGGTTCCTATTTCTCTCCTTTGGTTCACTCTCTCGCTCAGGTAATCTGTTTCACGATGGTTCACTTTGCAGAATAAATTACTAAAAAAAAGTACTCATAACGAGTACCTTTTTTTCTAAAGGGTGGTAGGGGGTGGGAATCGAACCCAAAGACGGTATTGGCAGTTGAAAGGAGGAAAGACCGCCAACTTTGGAAAAGAGTCCTCCCGACCGTCTTGGATGGTGGTAGAACAACCATCCAGCATTCCGGTTGCCATTCCCCCTACCATTAGAGTTTCCTGTGTATCTCTCATATGCGCCTCTCTCTAATTATAGGAAGAACGGCCTTCGGATTTGCTGTCTATTAGTCCGATATCCGAAAGTTCCAAATCAATCTCTGCTTCGATTCTTAATAATTCTAACTTATTATGGTACTTTATGTACACTTTTGTGGAAACAATTATTAGTGATATTCCACATAATATCGAAATGACTGTAATACTATACCAATAGTATCCCAGTCTACTTACATGGATAAGGAGACCAATGACTGAACCAACAAACATTGATAACAGTCCAGTTATCCATGCGGCAACAGCTACTGCTGTGAGCACCACGTGTCTAAGTTTAAACATAACATCCTCTCCCCTCCCTAGAAAACGGAGAAGCCCCCGTCTGTCTCCTTAGTTATTGTAAAAGTACCATGGTCTCTGGTACCGACTAACCAACTGTTAGAGGTCTTGAGATCAATTTTAATTACTTCAACTTTCTCGTTAAGATGTCTCCCTATCACATCTTCAAAGACTTTTCTCATGTTAATTAGCATATTATTCCTCTACAAATTAGATGTTGACTCTTGCTTCTCTGATCTTCTTTGACAAATATTCCTTATTATTTGTTCTAAAGAAGATATCGAACCATTCATTGTCCAAATTTAAATTACTATAAAAATGACAGACAGTAAGGTTGTTTTGTCTTGCTCTCATGAGAAATCCACCAAGACTTGTAAGCAACCCTGAGGTTCCAAATGCTTTAGCAGCTTCTTCATCTGTAGTAGGCCACATTTCATTCTTTAATGCCTCTATTGTAAGTCTGACATTCTCAACATCATCTTCTGTATAGGTAAATACAGAATCAACATGATAAATCAATTCTCCTGTTTCAAGACTTTTACGTTCGTTAACTCGTAAACCAATTAGGTAGTGATACATAGCTAACTCCAGAACAAAATATAAATGCTCAAATCGAGAAAGGAGAAACTCAATGAAATATCCCGAATTTAGCGAGAAGGGTGAAGTAATTTGTCAAGAGTGTGGAGGAGCCTACAAAGTATTAACTGGATCCCACACTCGGAGAAAACACAACATGTCTATTGATGAATATAAGGCGAAATATCCTGATGCACCAACTTCTGGAAAGATGTTCTCCTTAACAATGTCACAGGTACAATCTAAACCTGAGATTTTCAAAGAGAAACCTGTTGAAGTTGATTTAAACCAAACCGGTGAAGACGACGTAATTACTGACGACGAAGTATTAGATGATGAGCATGCCCCGACAATTGAAGAAATTCAAGAAAAACTTCAAGATACAGATCTAAGCGATCTCTTCCAAAGTGATGAAGTTAAGGATCCTGAACCATATAATGTTGAGGATGAAGATGTTCGAAGTCCAAGAGATAAAATTCAAATTCTCAAATTTTTGAGACAGAAGTATCCCTTTATTCAGAACAACTATCTGATAAAGAAATTCCTCATGACAAATCATCTTGAATATGAATTTATCACAGATATGGCTGACCCTATAAATAAGATCGACTTTGAATTCCCAAATGCCTTTTGGCACAACAGGATGGCCTTTGAAGATCCTCGTAGAAATGAAAAATTGAAACGAGATGGTTGGAAGATTATCACTGTCAACTCAAGGGTTCCAAAGGTTAGTGAGGTTCAGAAACTAATTTCCAAATAAGTGTAGAACAAATAACAAATTACTATCTCACTTAACGAGAAGAATTTACCACTCAGTTACGGGGTGATGCTAAAAGGGCGTCACCCCAATTTTTTCGTTATCACGTTGTTAGCTTTAGTATGTTTTAATTTCTTATGACTCTCAATGGCAGAGTCTATACATGCCTCTTTTGTTTCCTTATCTATAAGTTCAAGAACCTCTGTTTCCTTCAATATGAGTTCATCCGAATTAGAAGCTGTATTTACAGAATAAACCATTGAGAGGTTCTGAATCGTTATATACCTTGCTACCTCAGGATCTTGTTCTACTTCCCTGCAATAAATGTATGCCCAGTAAGAGTCCGTTATATACTTTCTTACCTCTGGGCGATTTTCGATCTCTTTACAATAATAGTATGCATCCTCTGGTTCGGTTATATATTTTCGTATGGTTGGATAATCCACACAGAACCTACAATAGAAATAGGCATATTCGGAGGCAGTTATTCGACGCCTGATTCTAATATCATCTTTAACCCACCTACAGTATTCATATGCCCACTTTGGAGATGTAATTAAATTAGCGACTTCAAATAGGTTCTTTACATCTCTGCAATATTCATATGCCCACTTAGAAATCTGTTCTTCTTCTAACCAAAGGTTCATAATGTCGTCCATAAAAAAAATTAAAGTTGCCCTACTGACGAGCAGAGAAGACTCGTCAGTAGGGGTTAATTGTCATATGAAGCTGGTTACTCCGCTAAAGGCTTCAGAGCAAACATTTGAATCCAGGGTTTACTCCTATATCCAGCCTCACCGCCGGAGAATCCGAAACCACCGGAACCAACACCACCACTGTTCTGATTGTTTTTGGCAGTCTCAATCCATGCCTGAGTGTAGCTAAAACCAACGCCCCACCCGAAGGCCTTGATTACACGAGAATAACCTTCTGCAGTCAGAAACAACGTTTTGGCTCCCATGTCTAGAGCGGAAAGAGCAGCAGCCGCCAATACCTCCATTGAGGTTGAGTCTACATTCTTGCTTGATACATAAATAAGACCAACCTGCTGAACGGGGTATGAAGGTCGCTTAATTATAATCTCAATGGTATCCTCAGCAGCTTTCTCGTCCTTCTTCTTTATAGGAACTAAGGATTTCGCATTGATCTTGATCCTACCGCCTGCCATGGCCTCCAGTTCAGCACGAGTCCACACCTTCTTGAAGAGCAACATAACGCCTGCTTTCTGGAAGTTGTAGTCCTCTGTGGGCTGACCGAAGTACTGTGGATATCCGGGGTAATTAACATCGCCCGGTACCGGGAAGCTTCTGGGAATCTCCGAACCATACGTAGTGATGGTTGCACTAGGACTCCCACCTATCTGAAGTTGCGACTGCTCATTGTTGCTAAGGTTCTGGTTATCAACTTCATTAGCGTTGGAGTTGTCACCATTTGCAATAGCATCAGCGAAAACAGCAGGCGCACTCAGCACCAAGCAGGAAAGTAGTGCGACCAGAATGAATAGCTTACGCCTCATAGGGTCTTTCCTCCTTTCCTGCTTAGAGACCGCCGAGTCCCTCATTATAGGTGATGGACCCGTCCAATACCGGGACCGATCCTGCGCTGTTGATGGTGAGTTTGGTATATGACTGAGATGCCTGTTGCTGGACTCCAGAAGCTCCAACAAGGACACCTTCGCCATCAAACACTGGCCGCTGTACCTGCTCTTGTATGAACACATTGTTCGCTTCAAGATCAAGATCAGCATCACCAACCATGCTTACTGCAGCGCCGACACATGACTCATGACCACCACTCTGCTGCATGGCCAAGAGAACAACATTTTCCATCAACAGTTCGCCAGCTATTCCATAAGTTGGCATCCAGTCAATGTCAATGTCTATGTCAGTGTCAGAATCGAAGTCAGCCTCGACCTCGGTTTCTGATTCTGCTTCTGCTTCAGAATCGGACATAGCAAGGGCACCAGCGCCAGCAACGGCTCCTGAACCGCTCAGGGCACCAGCACCAGCTATTTCAATAGCTTCGCCCTCTCCGCTAGTATTTGCATTAGCGGTTGCATCACTGTCTCCAGTAGCGTTTGCATTTGCATCCGCATCCGAATCAGAAGTTGCGGTAGAGTCTGCAGTGGCATCGCTGCTAGCACTGTAACTCTCGTCGATGTTGATGTCTACAATCAACTGATCATTGAACACAGGATTCCAGCTGAGACTGAGACTCTCAATTGAGAGATCAATCATGGACTGTTCGGCACAACAGGTTTCATGGTTGTTCCAAACAATACCATCAACTCCACTGGGTTGACCAATTGTCAGAGATGCATCGAGATCCTTGGGCGGATCAGCGAGAGACGGTACCGCAAAGGAGACCAGTGCAACAGCCAACAGTATAGCTAAGACTTTCTTCATGTCTTTTGCCTCCTTAATGTTTATGTAGGGTTAGTTAGTTGACGTTGATACAACTGAACTGGTGGATGTTTGTGTACTAGTTCCCGTTTGAACTCCGATATATCCGTTAGCTGCAAGACCAACTTGATTCTGCACATTGGTCTGATAAGCGTTAGCACCACCGGATGTAAACACACGAGTCTTATCTGTACAGTTGAGATCAGTTGTTGATTGGATTACCTGAATGACTTCCTGATCGGAAATCTGACTCATTTCTGCATCAGCGGGCATGGCCCAATACTTAGCATCATAATCCAAACCGACATCTTCAGCTGTTACCGTAAGACCCTGAGCACGATTTTCAAGACGTGTGCTCTGATCGTACTCTTGATATATGACCTGCTTAGCATCCGTATTGGCATTGGTGGCACCATCGTCCGCATAGACGGAACTAGTGAGTACGAAGACCAACACGAGAACTAGAAAGACTATTGTCTTCCTCATGTGGTCACTCCTTTCTCAGTGATCGGAGGTTCTTATCGAGGGACGTTACATTCTAACACACCAGCTGCAGTGAAACTGCTAACTGACCCTGCTTGGTAACCGCCTTGAACCTGGCCAGCCACAACACCGTCTCCAGCCCAACTAAGGGTGGTACCACGGTGAGTTTCGAAAGAGCAGTTTTCAGCATAGGATCCGCTCATGGCCAAGGTTTCTGACTTAGTCTTGGTCTCATCCTTGGTCTCGGTCACACTCTTGTCCCAGCTCTCTGACTTATCTTTGGTCTCAGTTACACTTTTATCCCAAGATTCAGATGAGCTACCGGAACCTGAGAGATCGCCGGAGAAGGTGTGAGTATCTGTCTCGGTGACTGACTCTGACTTATTATAGTCACAGTCAGGGCAGTCAGAGTCTTCCTGAGTGTCGTTGTCAGTGAATGTCCCAGTTGAGGTTTCTGTCACAGTTTCCTCATCCGTACACTCTGCATTCGCAGCGATTTCAAATGAACCCTCACTGGAGGAGTCCTCATCGACTACTTTGGTCTCAGTCTTTGACTCGACGTAATCTTCATCGACAACCTTGGTCTTTTCCTTGGACTCGGTCTTCGTTTCATCATACTGCTTGTCGAACGACCAAGTACCATCTTTGGAACTTTCCATGGTGAAGTATTTGTCAATGTTGATTGAACCCTCACCCAAAGTGGCAAGTTGACCTTGACCATCAAACTGCATGGCCTCACCCTGAGCGCTCTGCATGGTGAAACCACCCACAACAGCATCTTCACAGTCTTCACAGTCGATGGTTGCGGAGGTATCAGCCTCAAGCAGCATCTCTTTCTTGGATGATTGGAGCATTTCTCCACCGATAGTATCTCCACCCTCATTCTGAATGGCCTGGGCACCCTGGAATTGCTCATCAGTCATGCCCTGGTAGAGTTCGGCCGAACCACTGATATCTGCCAGCGCCGGGCCGGCAAAAATCAGCAGAACGATGGAAAGTAATACAATAACTTTCGTCTTCATGTCTTTGTTCCTCCTTTCAAAGGGGAATTTAATTAGTTTGAAAAGTAAATACCTCTACCTCTAAAACCTACTTATGACCACCCCCTTCCATGTTTAGATTTGATCGCTGTTGATCATTGAGAGAAGGATTGTTCCTTCTTGGGTTGTCTTACTTTATAATATGCATCACCAATAGCAACTAAAGGAAGCCCTTGGTTATCATAAAGGATGGCTCTCAATTTTACAGTAGAACCAGGATCAACAGGACCATAGATGGTGACATAATTATTAAGTTTGCTAGTGGGTCCACTAACATACTCAACCTTCCTGGTGCGCCCCTTAAAGGGTTTAGACACGTCTAGCCACGATTGAACTTTATACTCAATGTTTTTCGGATTTTTGATCCAGGCATTGAGTGTTACGCCCTTGACATTCTCAGGAAGATACATTTTTTCGTTGACCTTGAAATAGATTGGATATGGTTCTAACTCCTCTCCTCCAAGATCTTTCATTATCCACCCTGCAGCATAATACTGAACCCTTATATCTACCTCTGGATCCGGGACCCTTAGATATTCTTGCTCATTACTCATAGGGTATCCGTCGACCAAAACAGTCATATTTGGCGCACAGGAGACAGCAACAAAAATAAGTAACACATACATCTTACGCCACATAGGCGTCCTCCTTCCATTTTTTTGCTATCTCGGTTGTACTTCGTTTCTTGGACTACCCGTTGATGGTGAGGATGCATAAGAACCGTTGCTGCCCTGGTTTGGTTGAGATGAACTATTTACAGATTGACCATTAGATGGTCCACTACCCGGGTAACCTTTTGGGCAACCTGGACATACTACTTGTACTTGTGGGCAACAGGTAGTATGGCGTTCAAGCCAAATTTTGGTTATTCCTCCAACCTCTTGATGATCGGTTTTGGGATATTGAAGAGAAAACAGTTCATCCCTTGATTCTTCAACCTCGTCGTCATCTTCGGATTTTGGTTGATCTATGCATCTCGCTCGCATTGCTTGATCATATTGAGAGAGTGCAACCCCAGCCTTTTCTTTCTTGTCAATCGCTGCGAAGACTTGATCGCAGGTTGGAGTATTGTCAACGACAATCTTAGTGTCGATATCCGGGTCTTTGGTGTCATATTTGCCTGGTGGCAAACTTATGTTCTCGCCCGGATTGTCCATGGTAGGACTGTCTGCTTTCAATGGCAACTCAATCAACTCTATACCTGGGTCATGTACATTGTCTTCGGCTAAGGTAAAAGTTGATATTAATGCAATTGAAAGAATGATAAAAAATACTAGTAAGATTCTCCTCATACACTACCTCCTTTCATTTGTGGAAAAACTATATAAAAAATTGGGTGGGGTAACTCCAATGGCGCGGTGCCGGAATTAATGGTTATGAATCGGGGAGCCCCCACCAATTTTTTCGCTACTTACAAGCGTCTTTTACAGCCTGGTTGATGATGTCTGTTGGTGTCATAAAAGACATCGTTGTGATAGGTTTCTCGATACCTGGGCTGTAGAACTCAATACATTCCCTTTCAAAATTTACTTTGATTAAATCATTTGATTTAATCATCTCAATGATCTCAGGATCAAGATCTTGAATGTATGGTGACATCGTATAACCTCTCTTTTTACGGTTTTTAAAGAAAACATCAACCCTGGTCTAATTATTAGTAATTAATATATATAAGGATTAATTTAATAATAAAAAGAGAAGGTAGGCGAAGAGAGTAAAAACTAGTCCCTCTTCGCCTTTAGTTTGTGTGGAACTCTGGAGGCCACGACTCCCCCGCCGAATGCCCATTATGGCGGGCGCACCACTTCCCAGCGGCAGGTTCCTCCCACCGATTATGTGCATCCTACTGCACCACCTCCAGAGACACTAAAAAAACGAAACAAACCCACTACTCTAGAAATTAATATATATAGAACATATACTAAATACAAAAAATTAGATTATGCTGACAATAGATATTAATTAGAACAAATTTTAAAACCACAATAGACTTTATCCTAAGAGGGGAGATTAGGTAAGATGGGTAATCCGACTCCAAGTCAAGAGAGAATAGTTGACCCTTATGCATCTTATCATAGCAATGTTGTAAACAGACTAACCCGGATGATAACTACCGGACTCAATTGTTTATTTGGTACACATTCAATTGAAGTCACACAATTATCAACCACGGAAGTCGAATGCTCAGAGGGTCAATGTTTTAAGGATGACGTACTGATTCAAACGACTGCTACCCTAACAGTTGATTTTGAAGATGAGGATTTTTATGTTGATCCATCTGGAGGGTGGTGGAACGAAATAGGATATTACTATGTTGTCCTTGATTATGTTTATACAAAATCTAGACCCGCCCCAGAAGCTACCATCAAAATTATCCTACCAAGTCAAACTGCAACATTATTTAATTCTGATAGATATTTATTTCTAAAAGCAGTTGAAGTATCATGGAGCGGATCCGCATTTGAAATTGATGATGTGTGGGATTTTGACCCAGCAACTCCAACAAATAGACGAGTCTATGCTCCTCTCTTTGCAGGTGTTCAAGATACAGTTCCGGCATTTGATCAGGATGAACATGAGGCTAGAATTATCTACGTAAGGTCGACTGACAGATTATATTGGGGCACGTCTGCTCGTTGGGAAACATTTAATGCAATTAGAGATAATATTGATACAATTGGAATGACTGTTGGTCAATTAGGTTATGTTGATGCAGGTGGTGCTATGCAACCTGCTATTGCCGATTCTATTGACCATCAAGCAGACGCAGTTATTATTCAAGTTGGTTATGAGGCCGATGGCAGCGGTAAAGTTAGAATGGCCGGTCGTGCTGATGACGTACCAGTTGAAACTGGAGTTACAGTTGCTATTGGTGATACTCTTTATTTATCTACAACCGAAGCAGGTACAGTCACAAATGTTGTACCGCCTGCTTTTCGCCAGACAGTTGGAACAGCAATAAGTGCAGCAACAGGTCCAAGTACAATTAGTATATGGTTTTTCCCTGGTAATATGTATTTCGTTGCTGGTGCAAGTATTGTTAGAGATAACATTACTGCACCAGGTGATTGGACCCTAAGCGCTGGGAATTATTATTATGATGTTGATATTTCTTCCCTTGGAGGTCTACAGGTAACTAGTGCATTTTTTGATGGGGTTGACAAAATCTATCCCATGCATGAAGAACTCATCACTGTCCCGCCTTATAAACTCAGAGTATGGATGCCAGTGAATACCGTATCTCTCGACGCTATCATAATAGGTTAACGGAGGATTCTAAATGAGTAAAAATTATGGAACCCAGATGGAAGGTCCGTTTATTGGACAACGAGTACCAACTCTTCCAGTATGGACTCCAGCAGATGAAGGAAGAGAAATCTATACAGAAGATACTAGATTAAGATACTACGGTACTGATACAGGTTGGAGAGAGTACGGTGCAGGTGGAGGCGGCGGTTCTGAGTTTGATATGTACGCCGATATGCTTGGTCGGTCGATATATCTTAATTGTGGTTGGGATGGGTTTCTTGATGAATCATTTGTTGACCTTTTAAACTCTACAATGACATATGATGCCACAGACAATAAGTATACTTTTACTCCTGGTCAAGTATTACAGAGTTTAAATTTCTATGATCCTTTACTAGGAATAACAATAACAGAATGTATGGTTTATATTGATTATGACGACACAGTATCTCCTACAATAGAAGTTACAGCAGATGGTGGAGCAAATTGGGAAACTACTGCTAATGGAGGAGTTCATATATTTTCAAACACTGGAACAGATCTAAGAATGCGAATTACTGGGGGCGGAAATGGAGAGGTTAGGAGTTGGGGTGTATTCTATAATCCAGACCCAACAGCAAACCAATTACTTAATGTAGTCCCCTCTGGTACAGTTACGATGTTTGCTGGAATCGCCGCTCCTCCTGGTTGGTTATTATGTGATGGCAGTCCATATCTTGTAGCAGATTATCCGGAGCTACACTCAGCCATAGGTTATATTTGGGGTGGGGCGGGAGCAACCTTTAATGTACCCGATCTTCGCCAAAGAGGTCCATATGGTCCTGGTGGTGGTCGAGCTGTAGGTGATACAGGCGGCAGCGAAACAAAAGATGTATCACATACTCATTCCTTCGATGATGGTGGTCATACACACACAATTGCGAGTGACGGCGATCATACACATGACGTTACTGTTTACGCAAGTGATAAAACTGGAGTTATTGTTCCTCATAAACCTGAGCCTCTAACAGTATTTCAGGATAGTATTAGCGTTGATCAAGATTGGGCTGGTTTGTCAAAACCTGGTGTTTTTTCTGGAGTAGGAAAGATTGAAACAAGCGACGTAGACGGTGATCATGATCACGGCGGATCAACAGGATCAGCAAATGCTTCTGGAACAACCGATTCAGGTGGATCTGCAAGTCAAGATGTCTTAAACCCGATTGCAGTTGTTAATTTTATTATTAAGTTCTAATATGAGGGAGTATACCAAATGTCAATTGTCAAAGAAACGTCTAGTGGAGAGCACTATTTAGAGAAAATTACGACGGAAGGAGATGCACCTTATATCTCTGGTCTTCAATTGTATCAGAGAAATGTAGGTTCTGATGGAGCATCTGGTAATACTGTCTTTACTCTCACTAAACCTTATTCTCCAGGATCAAATACTCTTTTTGTCTATTTAAATGGTCAGAAATGTACTTTGGAAGCAGCTCCAAGTCTTCCAAATGAGTATGAAGAAACTGATCCAGTTACAGTTACATTTGGTGCTTCCCTTCTTGCAAGTGACATTATTGAGTTTATTGTAGTTGGTGCTTATGTACTTGACGAAACTGAGGCAGAAAATATTCTTGGTATTGTAACAGGAACTAAAATGTATTTTTATCAGGCTGCTGCTCCAACTGGTTGGACAATTGACGCTACCCTTGGAGATGCAGTATTGGCAGTTCATGGTTCTTCAAGTTATGCTGGTTCAGGTAGTGGTGGAGTGCAAGCAGGCACATGGACCCAACCGAATCATAACCATTCAATCACTGGTGAATCTGACCATACTCACGATGTTACAATCTATGCAAGTGATAAAACTGGAACTATTGTCACTCATAAAGCAGAATCAGTAACAGCTATTATAACTGACGCGGTTGATGTTGCTTGGATCTCTACCTCAGGTCCAGCTAGTTATACTGGAGCAGGTAAAATTGAAACGAGTGAGGCGGAAGGTGCACATGATCATGGTGGAGTAACAGGAAATGCAGCAACAACAAGTACCTGGCGCCCATTTGCTAATGTAGGTATTATAGCAACCAGAAATTAGGAGAATCTAGATGACTGTTTATTATAAGGTTTTTGATGAAGAAGGAAACTTTTCCCACTTCTCAAAATTTCCTACAAAAAAAGGGGATGAACCATATGCTTCTGATCACCCTGAAGTTATAACTGAGAGAAAGAGATCTATCAAAGATACTCTAAATCCTGATGAGAATTTATTTACTCACAGGGAGAAGAGGGGACCTGAATATCCTAATCATAAAGATCAATTAGATTATATTATGAAAGGGTTTAAATATCTGTATGACCAAGGGATTGATGTCGGGCCAGATATTAAAGAGTGGCTCAATAAGTGTTTGGCAGTAAAGGAGAAATATCCAAAGGAGTAAAAGGATGTACTGCGATGGAGTCTGTGAAAAGGATGGGAAGAAATGTGGTCATTATATAACCCTTACTATGCATGATACTCAGACCACGAAGACAAGTGTTATTGATCTATGTAGATTTCAAGCTATACTTGATTCTCTTCTTAGGATGGAAAAAAATCACTTAGGTATTCAGCAAGCGGTTGAGAGTCAAAGAAATGAAGAAGTCAAAACCGGTGACAAACTTGCACAAGCAATGGATACTGGATTTAGACGAGTTGCAAAAGCAACAAAAGATTCTATAGTTTCGTTAAAACCAGAGAAGAAAAAAGTTAGCCAAAAATTACTAAGTTTTTTAAAGGGAGATAGTTAATGGCTGATCTAAGTTCATCAAATTTTCCACCCGAAGTAGTTCAATTTGCATCTGGTGTAAAGCAATACTTTTATCAGGCTGCTGCTCCAACTGGTTGGACAATTGACGCTACTCTTGGAGATGCTGTACTAGCTGTCCATGGTTCGTCAAGTTATGACGGTTCGGGTAGTGGTGGGGAACAGAGAGGAACATGGACCCAACCAAATCATACTCACCCTTTCAATGCCGGAACTCACGTTCATACAGGTGTGACCTCGTCAGAACTTGGCCTTGGTCCGAATTTAAAGAGTAGTGGTGATGATAGTCACTATCACACATTTACTACTGACCCCACGGGCGTTTCTGGTACGACTTCTGGTGGAGCAACTGCAAGTTCTTGGCGTCCATTCGCCAATGTAGGTATTATAGCAACAAAGGACTAATTATGCCCATACCAGATATAAGGATCGCTATTAAAATATTAAAGGATTTTCAGATTGGCGTAAGTGATCCTAAAGTTTTAGAAAATGCAGCATCAATTATTTATGCAAATGATATTAAACCTATGTATGTAGTAAATGCAATTAGAAATCTGATTGACCCACCAGAAGAGGGTGGTTATGCTTATGCACAAGAATATATTGATCAGCAAATTGAAGATATAGTAAGAAGTTTACACAGACGAAAAACAGGAGTCTATTGATGCCAGTTCCCAACCTTGAAGATGCTATTAATATCTTAAAAACTTTTAATGTTGAGACATCACCAATTACTTTGCTGCAACAAGCAGCATCTATTGTCATGGCCAACGATATTAGACCTGTTGATATTATAAGGGCAATTCGGATCCTTAATGTCTCTGAAGATGAAGATGATGAAGATGATGCACAAGAATATATTGATCAAGCAATTCAGGATTTAGAAAGAATAAGGGATGAGAGGCAAGGGTCTAGTTGATATAAATAAAACTTATTTTCGGGAGAGGTTAATGGAAAAGACAGGGAAAATGGCTCACAAGTTTCTTCAACAACTAACTTCTGAAGATTCCAGGGAAATGTTTGAGGGTCTTGCGGATCTTGTGGAGGTATTAGAAAACAAAAATGACCCAGAACAAACCGAGATGTATCTAGTTCAAAATATCTATCATTTTTTCGAGAAATTGAAAGCTCTTGAAAATAACTTACATAGTTATGTAAGAGAGTCGGCAGGAGAACTCCCTGGAAATAAGTTGGATATGTTGTATGATGAGACTAAAAGTACTGGGTCTAGTATCCTCTATGAAGATTAAACAAAAGGATCGAAATGTTACGAGATACATTTGTTGGACCCGGAGCCCAATTTAGGCAGGACAATGGTTTATTATTATTCTATGACCTCTTTAGGTTGAAATGGATAAGTGCTGCCAGAGAAAATGTGGCTTTTGGAATCGACCATCGAAACATATCAAGTGATAGATGGATGTCCCTTATCTCTAGTATATATTCAAATGTTGTAGGTTATCGAATTCCTCGAAACGCAACAATCACTGCCGTGACCATCCAAACACAAAATCTAACTACCTGTACATTTAGAATCCGAAAGAACAACTCACCGGCGAACATTATGAGTATAAATTTAGCAGCAGAATCAGGAAAATCGAATGACGATCTTGATATTGATCTATCTGAAAATGACTTCTTACAATGTTATTTAGAGAATATAACAGGAAATGTTGATTATCCTACTTTATTATTAGAATTGGCATGGAGAGAATAAATAGGAGGTATTAACTATGGCAGAAATGTGGACATTACAAATTAGAAATGACTCCACTGCCGATGTGTTTATCGAAGACCTTGGCATAAATGTTCCTGCTGGGGACACAATACCTTTTGCTGATCAATTTACATATCCAGAAATTGCAGCATCTGACGATCTTCGAACAGCAGTAGGAGGGGGTGAATTAGTTCTCTATGGTTATGATGGAGACTTATCTGCTGCAGATGGACAAGAATATCTTGAGATGGTTCATATTTATTATCTCAAAGATAACTATTATTCTAAAACTGAATTGCAAACGTCTGGTCAAGCTGAAGTTCATTGGGACAATCTTACTAATGTTCCACCATTTGGTTTCTTTACATGGACGGAACCAGTTCAAGCTAGAGTTCTTGTAATTCAAGCAACCCCTCCAGCAAATCCAGATACAGGTGATTTCTATGTAGATACTGATAATGATTACCTATATAAATGGGATGGTACTGCATGGATTGATATGAAGCACCTGACTGAGGGTGATAGAGTAATCAACCTTGATTCAACTTCTGAGAACATCTTTGAACTCACAACTGGAACATGGACTGATCTTGGTCAACCAGCAGATAATACTGCAGTCATTGTAAACTTTGATTACAATGATTTGCCAGCACTATGGGTTTATGATGACGAGATCTTGCTTGGTTGGATAAGAATAGCTGACTCTGAAATGTTTACCGGCAATACACTAGACCAAGCATATGATCAAGGTGGACCTGGAGCAGGTAGAACCATCTATGTCGACTCTGGTGCAGTTCAATTAAGTGCTTCTGGTGGTTATGCTCCTCTTGAATTAACTGATCTAGCTTCTGCTCCAACTACTGGACTTGCTGATGGTCAATTGGCAGTGATTAATGGTCTGCTCTATGAGTATGACGATGTTCGGACAAAGTGGTTGAGTGTCCAAAAAATAAGTCTTTTCTTTGGTCGAAGTGGTAATACAAAGAATCAATACCTTAGTTTCGGCGTTGGTACTCTAGCATCAAATAATTCAGGTTTCCGTATTCCACGTAACGCAACTATAGTTTCACTTTCTGGACAACTAGATGCATCTGGAACTTGTGATATGAGAATAAGAAAGAATGGTACAGCAACGAATATAGCCACACTATCAATTGCCGCTGCTCAAGGTGCCCACGATAATACAATAAACGTTGACCTGTCTGCTGGAGATTTTCTCCATTCTTATCTTGATGCTGTTGCTGGTGTTCCTGATCCAGTACTTATTGTTGAGATCGCTTGGAGAGAATAGGTGAATAATGACAACATGGAAAGATATAATTGCGATCAACGATACAACGAGCGATATATTCCTGGAGGACCTGGGAGTAACTATCCCAGCGTCCTCCCAAGTTTCGCTACATGAGCAGTTCGAGTTTTCAGAAATAGCGAATGCTGATCCATTAAAAGTTGAAGTAGCAGCAGGAAATATAATCATAAATAATGGTACCTCAAATCTTTCAATATCAGATGCTTTATACTATATAGACTATTGGGGTAAATATGAGTATAACTCTGAACAAGCATTTATTGAGGGTTATGTTTATGCGACTCAAACTTTAGTAGCGGATGATACTTATAAGGATTTAGAAATATCAAGTTTATCAGTTACACCCAAGAATGCTGAATTAAATAGTAATACAGAAGTTAAGGCATTAATAGGAGGAATCTATTCGATAAGTTATAAAGTTGCTTTCCTCTATACTGGTAATGCTGCAATTATTCAATATACTACAATCGCCTCTAAGAATGCAGTTGATATATCTAGGTCAAGAAGAAATGACTGGTCTCAATACTCTAATACTCGGGTTACTCTTGATTCAGGGAGGTTTTTGACAAGACTTAATGCAGATGATTTAGTAAAGATCAGAGCGAAGGTTAGTTGGAAATATGATAACGTAACTATTGAATATGCTAGCTTATTACTACAAAGGTTATATGAATAATGGCAGTATACTACTACAATATAACGAATAATACTAGTAATCCAATTAGGTTGCCTAGTAATCAAGTAGTAGATGCCACTTCTACAGTTAGTTTAACTTTACTTGAGTTTAGAACTTATTGTGAACAAGATGATGAATTTTTGGAGTATGTATATAATGGAGATATAAGTGTAAGTTTTGGTCCTGGATATCAATCAGTCCATATACCAATACCTTCAGATGGAATTCATGAAGTATTGAGAAATACTGATAAGATAAAAGGAATTGAAGTTGATGATTCTGGTATAAACCCTAGTTATTTCTTAACCTATAGAAGTGGTAGTGGGAAAATAGAATATCAACCCGTTGCTCAGTCATCCCTAACAACTCCTGACACAACAGCGGTTCTTTGGATTGATACTTTAAATTCTCTCATATGCTTTTGGGATGAGGCAAGAGGTAAATGGTTAGCAACAGTCAAGAACGTTTTTGCATTTGGTAAAGCTTCTCTATCAAGAAATACTTATTTGAATGTATCTGGTATTGCACCCAGTTCAGCAAATGTGGGTTATTTTGTATTTAGGTACGCAACTATAACAGGAGTATGGTGCAAAGTAGCGAGTATGACTGGCGCTTCAGATCCCTATATGGAAATAAGGACTATATTAGATGGAACGTTGTTCACTTTTGAAATACCAGACCCAGGTCTTGTATATTATAATAATGAGTTGAATATTGATATAGATAAAGGGAGGGTTCTTCAATGTTGGGTTAGAGATAGGTTTGTAGACCCTGTTGTTCAAGTTGAAATGTCGTGGAGATGTGGAATATGAGGAAATTCTTAAAAAATCCGGGAGCATCTGATTTCTTGATAGATGATATGGGTCAAGCGCTTCCTCCTGGAGATGAACTTGAGATTCTTCAACACCAACTTCATGCATATTTAAATAGTGAAGATTTAATACAAGCAATTAGAAATGGAGATATATTAGCTGGAGATGGTTGGACATACTATACAAACCCAGTAGAGGGTGAGTTATATTTTAGAACTAGATTCGATGATGATACTTATATTGTAGATGGCACATCAGTTACACAAATTACTCCTGCAGTTGTTCAAGATCAAACAACTGGAAAAAAGGGTACAACTCTTTATATGAATCTCATAGGCATTATGAGGGAATTATATAATGCCCCTGAGAATCCTATATACGATCCTGACTTTCAGAAGTTTATTGGTCCTGGTGGAAGAGAAGTTGAGCATCTAGCACGAACTCTGAACCTTGAAGAAATACATGATAAAACTGGGTTTCATTGGATAGAATTACATAAAGGTGGTTATTATAAACCATTTGATCTATTAACGTATTATGGATGGTTGAATTCCTTTAACTATTCGGATAATAGCTGGAATAACGAAAGTGTTGCAAAAGATATGGCCAGATATAATTTGATTATATTTGGTGACGGTATACAAGATCCTGGTCATGGAGATTATTCAAATACTGAGATTATAATACCAAGGGTAAAAGCATTAAATCCGTGCGCTCTTATCTTTGGATATGTAACTGCAAATCAATCTCAAGCAAATTTTGAAACCAAAGTTGATCAATGGAATGATCTTGAGGTACATGGGATCTTCATGGATGAGTGTGGTTATGATTATGGAATAGATCGTTCCGAATTTAATACTTTAGTTGACTACATTCATTCACAGACTAGTGCAAATTTAGTTATGACAAATGCTTGGACCACGGATCATATTATTGGTACGGCTAATGATCCTTCATATCCAAATTCAACTTATAATCCAGGTTTGGTTGAATCTCATCTAACAGCAGATGATTGGATACACCTTGAAAGTTTTCCAATCAATACAACTGAATATTCAGGAAATAACGGTTATGAATCTAGAACTGAATGGGCGAGTAGAGGTGTAAAAGCAATAGGACATAGAGATACATACGGTATTAATTTAGTTGCAGGTGGAATAATTAATAACGATAATTCGAATGGACAAGACTTATTTGATTTTGGTTTTATCTCTGCCTGTATGTTTGCTTTAGATGGATATGGAACTTCAGATACAGGTTATGGAGCAAGTTCAGCAACTGTTGAATTCTGGAATCGACCAGATGTCAAAGGAGCTGGAAGAGTATGGGCCCCTGCTCCATCTGTTCAGAATGATATTAGTGATAACCAGATCTACTGGAGATATACCGATTTTGCTAAATTTATGTTAGATTTCTCTAGTGGAGCAGAAGATAGTTCAATAACTATTTTTGGTCAAGTGACTGCTACAGCACCTCCTGGTAGCGGTCCAACTATGAAAACAGGAACAACTACAACTAATAATCAAGGAGATGGATCGGTTACCTTTAATACCGCATTTCCGGATATGAATTATTCTATTGTGATGTCTGCACAATATCCAAACGATGTTGCTGTTTGTATGTGGCAAAATAAGACAGCTGGTGGTTTTGATATAAGAACTGAGAATGATCAAGGGAATAATGAACCAAATGTTACTGTCGACTGGGCTGCTACTGCTCATTATGATCCTTAATTCTACCGGAGGATAATATGCCAAAAAAACCAAAACCGACAGAACCACCACCACAAACAACTACTAGCACGACGACATCAACTGTAACAACTAGTACTTTGACAACTACTATACACGCTGATTTATTTACAACCACAACTTACTTTTTTGAGGAGGAAGAAGATATGTACTTTCGACCGAAAAACCTTTTGATTTATTATGGTTGGTTGAATGCTTTTAATTCTGCCCAGAATAGTTGGGATAATGAGAAGGTTGCTAAAGACCTTGCTAAATATAATTTGATTGTATTTGGAGATGGAGTACAAGATCCAGGTCATGGTGATTTTGCCAATACACAAGTAATCATTCCTCGAGTGAAAGAATTGAATGCTGATGCCCTCATCTTTGGTTATGTAACTGTAAATCAGGATTATTCTGTTTTTACTACAAAAGCAAGTCAATGGAATAGTCTTGCTGTCCATGGAATCTTTATGGACGAAGCAGGATATGACTATGGGAAAAATAGACAAGAGTTTAATCAAAGAGTAGATTTTGTTCATAATCAATCAGAAGCGAATGTTTGTTTTGCAAATGCATGGAATATTGATCATGTCCTTGGAACTGATGAAGATGCTTCTTATCCAAACTCAACTTATAATCCAGGTTTAGTCGAATCTAACCTAGATGAGAATGACTGGTACTTGATGGAGAGTTTTCCAATCAATACAGATGCATATACGGGTGGTTATGAACCACGAGCAGATTGGAAAGTTAGAGGCGAGAAAGCAGTTGATAAGAGAAATCAGTGCCTTATAAACCTAGCTGCTTGTGGAATTATAAATGATGATAATGTTAACGGTCAAGTAATGTTTGAGTTTGGTTTTACTTCTGCCTGTATGTTTGCTCTTGAGGCATTTGGAACTTCAGATTCATTTTATGGAGCGAGTTCTGCAAAATCTCAGTTCTGGGCAAGACCACCTACCCTTGGTATAGGAATAATCTCAAAATATGACATAACAATTGCAGATGATACTGGAGATGTCTATTGGAGATATGTCGAATTTGGAAAGTTTATGCTTGACTTTACAAGTGGAGCCGAATCAAGTAGCATAACAAAATGGTAGAGTGTGGATCAAGGGGAATAATAAATGCAGATTGGTCGTGTGGGAGATGTTATTCATGAAGATTTCACGGTTACTGATACTGCTGGTAATCGAATCCCCGGAATTGATTCCACTGCGTTTACATATCATATATTCGATGATACGGGGGCCGAAGTAAGTGCAACGGTCCCTGTATCTTTTACGGAATTAGGGTTTGGAAATTATAGATCTAGCTTTATCCCAAACGCAACTGGTGATTGGTATCTTATTGCTTATCATGATACCTATTTCCCTTGGGGTAAAGCGGATACTATTCAAGTGTTTGAGAATACATTTGATACTTTGGTACCTTTGCTTCAGAGGATTCTTGGCCTTGTTCAGGAAAACTTTTATATTGATCAGACGACATTCAACGAATTTGGATGTATGATAACTGGCCGAATTAGAATCTATGACGATGCTGGAGATGTTGGAACTGATATTGGGGTAATTGAGACATATTGTATTACAGCAACTTATGATGCCGAGGGAAGACTGGAAACATATGAGGTTGTAACTTGTGGAAATCCCGGAAATCCAGGAAACCCTCATGGAATGCCGGTTCCACCAACTATAACTACAGTAACAACTACTACTGCTCCACCAGTAACTACAAGCACGTCAACTACAACAAGTACAACGACTACAACCACAACAACCTCAACAGCAACTACAACGAGTCCAGACTGGAGACTTTCAAAATCAATTCTTTTAAGTTCAGGAACTATTAATTCTGGAACAATTGTTAATACCTATACTGAAAATAATACATACCTTATATTAAACGAGATAGCCGGAAATCCTGGATTTGATTTTAGATTTGATTTTAATGATGTACCAACATCTAATATTGATATTTGTCTTGCTGGTTACTATCAAGGAAACCCAGCACATAATGTTAAAATTAGAGCATGGAACTTTAATACTTCTGTCTTTGACGACTTAACTGCTGCTACCACTGATTTTCCAAGTATAGTGGTGAAGAGTAGCTATAAATTTACAATTCAAAATGCTAATTATGTAAGTGGAGTTGGGCAAGCAATTATACAGATTATTCATACATCGAATGGGTCAGCGGGTCACTTGTTCCATATTGATCATCTCTATTTGTGTGACCCATAAGTTGAGGGAACAAATATATGAATGCTACTAGTGTTGCTACAAAGGGGATAATTTGTTGTCCCTGTCCTGGTCTTATTCCCCCAGTAGGCGGCGCGGAAGTTTTGCGTATTGAAGAAGAAGAGATTAAAAGACCTTTGGTCATGGTTAAGAAAGTTGAATTAGAAGAAACTAAAGAAAGGGAAGACCTTACAGTAATTGAAGTGACCAAAGTAAAGTTTGATAATAATAATGATTAATTAGAGAGGATATTGCTATGGCACTTAAATTAAAAGTCAATGAGAAAAGAACCCTTCAATTTGAAGTTCAAATTGGCGGCATTGATTATAAGGAACTGGTCGGGACACTTCGAGTTGTAGTAGATGATATTGAATATGGATTTCCGGCCGAAGTGCGTAGTGAATCTATCTCTGTTGACTTGCCAGCATTAAATAGAGTCGTCAAGAGATCTCTAAAAGACGATGAACTGCTAATGACTAAATTAGAGATCATAGGAAATGGTTTTTATATGGATCCTTGGAGAAGTGAATTTAGGGTAGTGAACCCTGTAAAAATAGAAGCAAAGGTTATTACCGAAGAAGATGAAGAAATCAAGAAAGAGAAAAAAGAGGTTAGTGTTAAATTAATAGAAGATGAAACTGTTATCCCTAAGAAGGGAGATAAGAGAAAGATTATAATTGACGACGATGAAGATGAAGCAAGTAAGATGGTTGAGCAAAGACTAAAAAGAATGCAAAATGCTGTTGATCGCTTTCTGACTGAAGGATTTCCTTCACCAAAAAAGAGACCTGTGAAAAAGAAGAGGACTTTAAAGAAAGAAGCCAAAACGCATATTCGGCCGGATCAAATTACTGAACAAGAAGTTTATAATTTAATGGAAGAAAAGGGTATGAAGAATTCTAAAGCACAGGAGGCTCTACTTGAGAGAGCAAAAGCAATGTGTCTCAGAGAAGATATGACATCTGAACCAGATCCCTCAGATGTCTATGAGGTTATAGAGAAGATGCTCTCTCCGAGGGATATAATAGATGGATAAATTCACGTTCTATGACTTTCTGCACGTGATTATTGCAGCGATTGCTACAGGTAGTATTGCATTACTGATATGGTTGGTTCAAGACTATTTCAAATTTAAATTTAATTATGCAAAAGAATCTCTTACAATAGAAAGGTGGGAAGAACTTTGTAAGCAGTATAGAATTACTTGTGATGCAAGAATTTGTAGAAAGTTAGAAAATTTAGTCAAGACAATGGATGGGTGTTCAATTACTTTATCTGACCTCACTCGAGAAGTGTCTATAGTTCAAACTAAAATGGAACCACAAGCAGAGAAAATAAAGGAGATAGATGCTTTAAAAGTAAATTTAGTCCGCTTAGAAACTGAATTTGAGAGATATAAGCGTGAGGTTAATAATGCTAAGAAAAATATTAGAGGTGCTGAAACCTAGTAAACAGAAAACTATTTTTAGCGGAGGGAAATCTCTCATAGGAGAAATTCTAGTAATGAGAGACAAGTGTACGAATGAGCAAGTTTTGGAAGCATTGGAGCAACAGAGAATAGAAGGTGCAGGAAGGAGAATAGGAAATTTGTTGTTACTAACTTGTAACCTTAGTCAAGATGATATTAGAGAGGCCCTTGAGATTCAGTCATATCTCCGAGAAGAAGTTTGTGCAAATAAATCTATGAAGAAACTTGAAGAGGCCACAAAGAACTTCATAATGCAGAAAGAGATTTTTCTAGAATCTCTACAAAATGTTCATAATACTCTCGATGAAGCAAATGGTACATTGGACAATATATAAGTGATTTTATTGTTCAAACAGAACATATTATAAATTAAGATAGGAGTACAGATAATGAAACTTGACAAGTATCTAAATCAGCTCAATGAGCAAAAGGTAAAGATTCCGGTTGAGCACCCTGGTATTCTTGAAGTTCCTGAGGGAAAGAATGTTGAAGATCTTCCAATGTCCCATTTTCAGGATCTAATTAAGAAAAAAGGATGGGTAGAAATTTCAAAAGCTCTTATTAACTTGAAAGTCTGGAATCGTGAAAGAGATAAACCCCTTTCTAGCTGGGCTGATGGCATGCAAGAGAAACTTGCAAAGTGGGTTGAGAGTCAGAGAGAAAAGGGAGAGATGAAAGAAGATGTTAAGCTTTCAACCTTCTCATATGTTAACTTGCTTAAAGAGCAAGCTAAGAGACAATTAAAACGTCCTCGCTAACGGAATCAGATATGAATCCGATAGTCGAAAGGTATTTGAAAATAATACAAAGATTGCCCTCCACATACAATCGCTTGAAGGAGATTGAGAAGGATGTAAGTGGTAGGATAGTTAGAAGTTTGACTAATCCTCAATTAATTGAGTTACATAGAAAATGTCATATGCTTTATGGAGCATGGACAAAGAAGGGAAATGTGAAGAGAGAAGCATTTGAATTTCTTTTCAATGTACATGAAAAAATAGTAGAAGAAATGCTTCGTCGAAAAATAAATCACAATACTCCGCTGGAGATTTAAAAATGAATACACGCGGAGGCCGGGTGGCCGGGATGGACCTTCCAAGTCCAGAAGGGGTTCGACTCCTCTCCCCCGCTCCAAAAAATCTCTCCACTATGCTACAAAAATCCCTCCGATCTCAGCATAGTGGTTGGTGCGAGTCCAGCCCATGCCGTCTGCGAATCTGCGGCCCTAGACACAGTTCGCACCAGAAAATCCTGACTGTGACTAGCCGACTCCGAGGGAAGATGTGGTTTGAGGAGCCCACCCCTTTTTAACAAGATTCGCATCTCCTCGATGCTATTGCCGCTGCCTTTACCTCTGATCTGCCGGGGGTTTGTGTGGTGTTTTGAGTCATGTCAATTCGTGTCTGCGGCCCTGCACGTGGTAGAGTTCGGTCCACACTAGAAAAAGGCCGCTGAACTCGTCCTCCTTTGGGATAGATGTGGCTGAGGGGGTCCACTCCTTTTTTAAAAGGGTCGCAACCCCCTCAATTTTTTTCGTTTATAGAAGGAGTGAATGATGAATAAAATTGATGAGTTGAAAAAATGGTTCGAAGAAATTGCTAGATACTGTCGAGTTGATAGGTTTCTAGAAGTCGTTGAAGATGAGGGAGAAGGAGATGGGAAAGGTTATGAGCATCGACTACGAGTTAGGTTATATACAAATGATCATAAATATGCCATAGTTGCTCATGACCGCAGTAAGGACAAAGGTTACCTTGGTTGTGTAGTATCCACAAGAAAACCAAGAGCTGGAGAAGACTGGACTCGTGGTAACGATTTAGCGGATGGCCCTTTTGAGAAGGAGACGTGGGAAAGAATTAAGAATGATATTATTGCTTATGAATTGGTTCCTATTACACTAAAAGTTGAAGCTAAGGCAGATATTCCAGTAGAGGGGCCTTCAATTGAACCAGGAAATGAGGTTCAGGATGTTGGATGCTGAAACGTGGGTAAAATTCTGTGAGAAACTTTTTCCAGGATATAGGAATCTTACGAAAGAGGAAGCAGAGACCCACCATAACTTTCTATACAATTTCTTTGAGGAACAGAAAGATCCTGATCCAGAAATTCAGGAGGTTATCAATAATCATTTTTGGGAATTATTTGAGGATTAACAAATGAAAATTGTAAGGTGTTTATTTCGACATAGGTTTGTTAGCCTCAATATGTGTGAGAGAGAAATAGCAACCTGTAGATACCGTGGATCAAGAGTATGGGGAACTATATATGAGTTGTCTGGGCAATTGTCAAAGAATCCTAGTGAAGTAGATGTTATCAAACCAATGAAATGTAGAAACTTTATAAAACTAGAGGGTTATAAGAGGAATAGAAATGACAGGAACTATGATCTTAGGCACGTGCGCAAAATGTGATGACCATGAAGTAAGGAGCGATCGGAGTTATTGTAAAAAAGAAAGTTGTTACTCTGAGATCTCGAAGTGTATTACAGTTGAGGCATTGAGGTTATTTTTAAAACAAGACAGAATTCTATCGGTACATATAATCAATGAAATCAAAAAAGGCAAAAAATATATACCAAAACAAGGCATTGCTCAAGTCGATTAGAAAAGGTCGGAGGCAAATGCGAAATGGCGAAAAGTGGAGAACTCACAAACAAGTCTTTGGCAAAAAGAATTGATAAATTTATAGATAACCGAATTTTAGTTGTTGGTGATATAATAGTAGATGAATTTATATGGGGTCATGTCAAAAGAGTTTCCCCCGAAGCTCCAGTCCCAATAGTTAATGTTGAAAGGCGATCCATGATGCTCGGAGGCGCCGGAAACGTAGTACATAACATTATTTCTTTGGGGGGAAATGCTACAATCTGTGGAGTAATCGGGAGTGATTCTACAGGATGGAAGTTACGAGAAATGCTTATAAGCATAAGCAGCCCTACCGACTATATTATAATAGATGAAGGAAGACCAACTACTGTAAAAACTAGAGTAGTAGCTCACTCTCAGCAAGTTGTTCGAGTCGACCTGGAAGATACAAAACCTATTAGCTCAGAATATACCAAGAAAATTCTAGATGCAATTACTGACCAATTACCAATACTACACGCTATTATAATTGCTGATTATGGAAAGGGTGTTGTTACTCAAGAGCTTATGGACGGAATTCGCTCAATTATACCTAATGATCTTATTTTAGCAGTAGATCCTAAGGTACAGAATATAGAATTATATAAAGGGGCCACACTAATTACTCCTAATTCTTATGAAGCTAAACTTATGGCAAATACAGATACTATAGATGAAGCTGGTCGATTACTACTCGATAAACTTAATTGTAAGACAGTATTAATAACACGTGGGGAAAAGGGAATGACCCTTTTTGAAGATAATCAAATTATCCAAATACCTACAATAGCAAGAAAGGTTTTTGATGTATCTGGAGCGGGTGATACTGTAATTAGTACCTTTACTCTATCGTTAGTCTCTGGACTAAACTCAAAGCAGGCAGCAATACTTGCAAATGCTGCAGCCGGTTTGGTGGTTGCAGAGGTTGGTACTGCTGCTATATCAGCAACTAGATTAAAACAATTTTTATTGGAGTAAGAGATGGATTATTATGAGACAATAATTGAAAAAGGATTAGAGAATGCTGAACGATCAAGAAAAGAGAAGTCCGAAGATGGTGATAATGTGCGGACTACCGAAGAGCGGGAAATCGACAATAGTGGACCGAGAATTGCGGGAGTACCAAGTCATTTGTGGTGATGATATTAGACTTGCACTTGGAGTTGAATTTGATCCAAGACTAGAAGAATTTGTGTGGGGTACATTTAATACAATGGTAAGAGCTAGTCTAATTAGAGGATTAGATGTAGTTCTTGATGGAACACATACAACAAGATTTAGAAGAGAAAGAGTTATTAATTTAGGGAAAGAATATGGAGCAGATATAACAATCATCCATGTAAAAACTCCATATGAAACTTGTATCAAAAGAGCAATCGAATCAGACTTTCCACTAGCTGTCATGGAAAGGATGCGAGCTAATCTAGAGCTTGAACCTCCATCGGAAGAAGAAGGTGTAGAAGTAGTTGAGAAGAGTGTTGAAATTATTCACGGAGCTGTTGTAATAACTGGATACAATTAATTAATTAGAGGATTATAATGGTATATTGGATTACAGGTAGATCTGGGGCTGGTAAAACAACTTTAGCAAAGCGTATTGCAAAACAAACAAATGGAATTATTTTAGATGGAGATAAAATAAGGGAATATTTTCCCTCTGATTTTACAGACGAGGGAAGAGAAAACAATATAATGCTTATAGCAAAATTTGCTACGTTATTAGAGGAACAGGGGTTTACAGTTGTAGTCGCTTGTGTTAGCCCAAAAAGAGAATGGAGGAGGAAGGCACAATCATTACTTAACGAATGTCTTGAAATTTGCCTTCCCTTTGGAGAATTATGGGAAGGAACTGACTATGAAGAACCAGAATATTAAAGTAGTAATTGCACCGTGGGGTGGTCATGCGACATCCCATATCCGTAGATTCATGGATGCGTATATGCGACCTGATGTGGTTCTTGGTGCTAATGGTGACATATGTCATATGCCAAAACCGACCATGCAAAAAGCATGGAAACATCGTACAGGAACCGATCTTGATATGAGTATCACTCTTAATGACAATTTAGTAAGATTTATTCATAACTCAAAAAAGCCAATTTTATTGAGTGGCGGAGTTTCCAAATTTAGTCCGTTTCTAACAATAAACTCAGTTAAAGCAATGTGTATTGTACGCAACCCTGTATATGCTTATTGTTCAATGTATAGTCGAAGGCATCCAGAAAAAGCTGAACCTTTTGGGGGAATAGATACAAAAGAATTAGCTATTTGGTATACAACTAGATGGAATAATATCGTGTATGACTTTCTTGAATCAGGAAATCCTATTATCAGGTTTGAGCATTGGACTGATGATATGAAGCGCCAAGACGTTGGCCAATTTAGAAAACTAATAAATTCTATAGATCATAGGAGAGCATCTACTAAAAAACCAATAAGTAAAGAAATAGAAGATTTAGTTATTAAAAGAACCAGAGAATTATATGGAGAAATTAATAAATTTCATAAGCGCCTAAGAGGGAGATAATATTGGGAGTAAAGATATTAGTAGTTGGTTTTCCAAGGAGTGGAACTACCCTTACATACAGAGTTTGTAAGAAACATCCCCAAGTGGCGGGCATGTTTAATGAAGAACATATTCTAAGAAGTAGATCTTTACCGGGATTTCGATTTGTGAATAAGCAGTATTTATATAATAGGTACCCGAAATTCAAACTTAATTATGGAGAAAAACTAATTTATGAGAAAGGAGTTTTGGGTAAAAGGCATATATCAAATGTTACTGTAGTTGACTATTGTAAACAGTGGAATAAAACATTTGGAAAAGATTCAAGAATAATTCAAATAGTGAGACACCCCTTTGATTCTTGGAATTCAATTATAAGGTTTAAATATAGGAGTCGAAGAATAGAGAAAGAAATACCAAGAATGTTTGATCAGTATCTTAAATGTATACCTAATTATACACAAGAAATTTCAGAATTGAAGACATGCTTAACTATCAAGTACGAGAATTTAGTTTTAAATTTTAAAGAGATCACTGCAAATATATATAAGCACTGTAATCTAGATCCCTTTAATTATAGCGAAGTTGTAAGGACAGGAAGAGCCTTTAACTACAAGAGAAATGGTTTTGGACTAAAGGTTGATTCAAGACTTAATAAAGTTATTGATGTATTCAATAGATTCGATGGACCAAAATATGAGTTAGGAGATTCATCTTGAAATTTCCAGACTTTATAATAGCAGGTTTTATGAAATGTGGAACAACACAACTATTTCTAAATTTAAATAAACACCCTGACGTAACAATGTGCAAACCAGCAGGGCCAATAAGACCAGGAGTCAGTGGTGGTACAGAAATGAGATTCTGGGGTTTAAATAATTGGAAGAGAGGAGTCGACTGGTATAAAAGTAGATTTCAGGGTGATATTTGTGGTGAGAAAAGTCCAGATTATGCAGGTTATAAAAAGTGTATGAGACTTATGTCTCAACATTCTCCAGACACTAAGCTATTAATAGGTATTAGAAACCCAATTGATCGAGCATATTCACATTATCAGATGAATCTCCAGCAGAGAAAATTAAGTTGGCCATTTAGTCTTGATAATTGTAAAAGTCAACCTAGGGGAAAACTCTATTTACAGTTGGGTATGTATCATAAGCTACTTACAAATAATGTTCTATTATTTTTCCCAAGAGAACAGATTTATATATACATTTGTGAGAGGATGAAAGTTAATTTAACTGAGGAGATGAAAAAGATATATAATTTTATTGGAGCTAAACTAATTGAATTGCCAACTGAGAGAATACCTACGTCTAAGAGGTATAATAAAAAGACAGATGATATGTACGAGGATAGTCAGGAAAAAGTATATAAAGTTTGGTCAAGAAAATATGAACCTATAAAGAAAAAGGATAAAAGAGAGTTTAATGATTTTTATAAAGAACATAATGAAAAGTTATTTGACCTTCTAGGATACAGAATAGAGGAATGGGAGAATTAATATGGAAACAATGGCTAAAATTATGACCTTTATAAAAGATTTTGGGATTGTCATACTAGCAGTCATCATAGGTATTATATTCTTCAGCATGAGAACTGAAACGTCAGAAATGTTAAGAAATCAATTCGAATATAATATGAGGCAACAGGAGAATATATATAAGCTAGTTGACAGTCTACAAAATTTGGCTAAAGCACAGCAAGATTTTGTGACCAAATTCGAACAAAGAAAAGAAGTGGTACAAGAAATAAAAGTTGACTTAGGTAGATCAATACGAACGCTTAACAGAAGTGTTAAGGAGCTAAAAAATGTTCAAGATCCTAAAGAATCCTATACTCTTCTTGCTAATTCTTGGAGTTGGAGTCCTAACTAGTTGTGCAGGAGCACAAAAATTCGAACCTCCTGATGAATTTAAACCAATTGAAGTAGAGGAAAGATTTACTAAACCATTTAAACTTAGAATAGACAAATTAGCTGAAATTTTGGAGAAGGTTCACAAGATGGATAAACCTGTTCCAATCTATCTTGTGAGAAAGGGGAATACTAGTGACTTTGATTGGGAAGGGGAAATTCCCGATGATGCTCAGATAATCGGTTACCTTGTGAAAGAGCATAATAAGATAGTTGCTAAAATAGAGCAAGGTAAGATGATGACTGAGATTGCTGACCTTCTTGTACAAAGAGTTCAAGTTGAAGTAGAACTTTATAACTCAATGCTAGAACTAGTCAAACTCCAAGATGTTACCGTTCAACGATATAGAACTTTATGGATAAATGCAGAGAATAGAGTCTTACAATTGGAGTATGAATTGAAGCAACAAAGAATAGAACATAAGGTTACACTTGGAGTTGTGGGAACTGTAGCGGTGGCAATAGCAGTAATATTAGCGTTATAGGAGAATATAGTGAGTTATAATTTTATCTTTATTGTTGGTTGCTCTGGTTCAGGCACAACTATGATGCTTAGAATTATGAGTACTCCCGGCAATGTATTAACTCTTGGAGGAAATTACAAACCAATAAAAGACCCTTTAATTAATGAGTTTAACGAGTTAACAAAACTAATGTGGGATCGTTTTGGTGATATAAAGCAGTATAAAGGAGCAAAGAAGCAGATAATTCCAACTTTAGATATGTTACTCAAAAAATATAATAGAAAACAATTTCTATTATATAAGAGGTCTGCTCCTTTTGGAAAGGGAGATCGTTATACGCCAGACTTAAAGGATATGATTGAATTATTTGACAATTTGAAAATAGTTATAATGACTAGAGATCCTATGATGTCTACATTATCATCTTTCCGAAGAAATTTTGGGACTAACCTTAGAAATACAGCCATTATCTGTAATGAGCAACTAACACTTTTAAATAATCAAGTATCAAATCTTGATCCGAAAATATATAGGGTTATACGATATGAAGATTATTGTTCAACTCCAAAGAAGCAAGGAATAGAAATAGCCAAGTTCACTGGATTACCTCAAGGTTGTATACTTACAGGAAATGTTAGACATAATGTTAAATTAGATACAGGTAATAGTGTGAATTTAACAGATGAGCAAAGAGATTGGATAACCGAATTCTTTTCAAATAAAGAAGAAAGGTGGCCACTACTTATGAGGAGTATATAATGGCTCTAAAATTCCTATGGAGTGTAAGTAATCAGTCATCGAAGACAGCTTTCTTTGCTACTATTCTTACCGGAATGATTGTTGGAATGTTCCCCTTTGTTTGGTGGTTTCAAAAGCCTTACCCTGCAATGACCCCTGAACTCCTAGCAATTCTATGGGGAACATATATTGGTTCAAACAAAGTTGAGAGATGGGTTGGAGCTGCGAGAAAAGATAAACCTCCAGTACCCACAACTCCCCCACCAGGAGCAGACCAAGTTCCTAAACCATAGAGAAACACTTCCTTTAATTATTTTTAATGCTTTGTTGGTTATTATTCCTATATTCCGGAACAAATATAAAATAAACTGGTAAAATAAGTTTAGGAGAAGATTATGAAATTACTCAATGAATACTTAACTTATCTACAAGAAGCCGGTTTTAAAGCATACCCGAGAGGATGGACAAGGGACAGTGTTAGAAGATTTGGACTAACTCTATCAAAGAGAGTTAAGGGCGGACCCAAATCTCCTGGATTTTTCAAACTGTGTGTCGAAAAGATGAAAGGGAAGGTTAGCGATCCTAACGCGTTTTGTGCAGCTGTTAAAGACGAAGTTCATGCATCAACCTATTGGAGAGGTAAAGGAAAATCTCCGTCACAAGTCCAGAAATCAATCAAATCACATCCGAAAGTTCCGGAGAAACCGAAGGGAAAGTAAAAAATGAAGTTTAATTTGTCTACCTATGAACCCATCATCTATACCATTGTAGGAATCATAATCGGCAGGCACCTAGACTCAATGTTGAAGCGTTTAGTAGACATATTTAGTGGAGGTTCTAGTGAACAAATTAGGTCCCCCGATAGAAAAGATAGATGTTGAGTGTAAATGTCCAATATGTGGAGAAAATCATTTTGCTAGAATGGAGTGGACAGGTCGTGGTACTCCTATAAAGTACTGCACAACTTGTAAGAAGTCTATAGCAAGCATAGATTACTTACAACTCATAGTAAATAAAGAAGCTATTAGAAAGTCTGCTTTGAGACCACCTTATGAATAAAGAAGTTAGTAAAATAATATGTGAGCATTGTATAGTTAAAGCGGTTTGCGATGATCCTTGTGTTCTATATTCTGAAGTATTTAACCCTCTATATAAGGAAATGAAAATAATAGAGAAGAAGATAGGAAGGCGGCTACATCCAAGTGAGGTATGGCAATTAGCGGTTAATAGTGCAAAGAGGATGAAAGAGGATGAGCGAAACAAAGTTTAAATTTCCAACTATGAAACTATGGATTGTGGGAAGGTTAAATCTTGATAAAGGAATTAAAGATTATCCGTTTGTGTGGGAAATCATGGGCGTGTTCTCAGATGAAAATCTAGCTAGACAAGCATGTACAAAACCAGTAGATTTCGTTGGACCCATAAACATGAATGAAAAACTTCCTGAAGAAACTCAGGAGTGGCCCAGTTTATATTATCCCTTAGATCCTCTAGCTACGGAGTAGGGAATGAGTCTAAAAGATAAGATAGATGAATGGATTGGTAAGAAGTGGAGGAAAAGACTTGATCAATTATTTCATTTAGCTTGGGCGCTTATTGCATTATACCCTGTTGCTAGTGATCCCAACTGGTACATGGGCGGAATAAGTGGTTTCTTATTGGGACTACCAAGAGAGACAGTTGATCAATGGCCCGTAAATAATTGGGAAGATACGGCCTTAGATCTTTTATTTTTCACAATTGGTGGTATTATTGTTGGGACATATGTACAAGTGAAGATACGTTAATAGCGTATCAGTCGAAACGTATAGAAATATCCGTGAATAATGAAGGAGGAAAAAATGACTGAATGGTGTATGGATTGTGGTAGAGCACATATAGGTCCCTGTAGGTCTATATTTGGAGGTGTGGTTCCAGATTTCATCATACAAGAAAGAAGAAGGAAGAGAGCAAAAAAGTATTCTTCAACAGAAGTTGTCTTAATTAGTGATGAAAATTCAAAGAGTAATAAAGTACATATACAAAGGAAATGGAATCAAACTCGTTGTGGTATTAAACTATCTTCTGCTCGTCAGGTGTGGTCTGGAGATGAGATAGCCTTTGAGAATCTAAAAGAAGAGTATAATGTTTGTGGAAGATGTGCAAGTGCATTGAAGAGGAAAATTGCGAGAGATAAGAGATGAAAGAACATATGCGTATGTACCATGAGAATAAGAAAGCTATTAAAGATATAGTATGTAAAGAGTGTATAGTCAAAGCAACTTGTGAGGATTATTGTGAGAATATGGATTATCTAATTATCATGTGTGCGGATGTTAGACACCATACAAATCCCTCTAAAAGAAAAGCTGAGTTGATAACAATCGCAAAAAGCATAAGTGAGTAGGGAGGAAATTATAATGGGTAATTTCATATTTGGTGCATTGGTGGGTTTAGTGATAGGTTGGAATTTTCTCAAACAACCAGTATGGGCAAAAGAATTAGTTGATAAACTTATTGCCTGGATTAAGTCATTGTTTAACAAAGATGCCAAAGGTTAAGCAAAAATATCCTAAACCATTTGAGAGATATTATAGAGAGCTTCCTTGGTGGGGTAAGATATTTCATTGGATCAAAGTTGTATTAGCTCTAGTTGCTATAGTTGTAATGTTTCTTGGATTTGCCTACCTTATATTAATAATCTTTGGTCTATATGGTTTTATATTGAAAGTAAGGGATTTCATTCTACTTGATATAATGCATTGGATATTTGGGTGAAGAAATGAGGCTGAAAGAAGGCGAACATTTGTGTAGCAAATGTGATGGTCTTGGACTTGTTGTGTTGGTTAGAGATAGCCAACCAAAAACGACTATCTGTGACCGCTGTGATGGTAGAGGCAAGTATGACTGGATTGAACGTGCAACTGGTCAAGTAGGTGAGAATCGTCCTTATACAAAAGAAGCAGAGAATTGGTTTCTTAGAGATATGATGGAATTCATAAGAGAAAAAGATGAATAGAGAAAGAATCCTTGCAATCGGAGGTCATGTAATAAAAACTGCCAAATTAGATTTGGGGGAAGTTATCAAACGCGGAAATGTCGAGATGTTGATTCATAATGGTGGTTCAATATTTCATGACTTTCAATTATCAACTGATTTTGAACTTAATATTATTGGAAAACATTCTTATGACTTAGATAAACTAATTGTGGATCCAGGTATTAATCGAGTTGCTAGTTCAGTTGTATGGAATTGGATCAAAGATAAAGAAGAGTCACCAAATGGTTCTATAACAAAACTATGTGAAGACTTAGGAATACCAGTGCTTCTATTTACTGCACCAGGTTGTGATTTTTGGCATTTGTTTGAGGGTGAGGAATATTGGATTGAACTTGCTAAAAGGATGTATAGAGATTTTGGAGATCTCAGACTTAGACTAAAATTTCCTTTTCATTATGTTTGTATGGGATCTGCTGTTATCCATCCAGAGGTTTTTACTAAAGCAATATCTGGTATCAGAAAACCGGAATTTAGAGCTGATGTTGTTGATTTCCTTGATATGTATAGACCTAGGACTAGAGTGGCAAAGTATGGTAAATATTATAAAATGGAACATAAGGAGTATTTACAAAGATGGATCATGGGAAAGTTGTAGATTACGGTGGTAGATATGGATCAAGCTGAAAGACTGGCGAATTTAATTTTAACTTCATGTCGAGGGTGTCTAGTGTATACTGTATGTAGTATGCCCTGCGTAGATCTCTATAAAATGCTACGGCAGCATGGAGTTTCAATACCCCCAAATCTTCCAAACCCCGTAGGGTTAGGGCACACTGTTCATCGAATTGTCAAGGAGTGGAGAGAGAATGGTCGAGAAAGGTTGGGAATGGAAACCAGGGTGGGGTAGACATACCCTAGCTGCTATAACAAGAGTAGTATGTGATGAGTGTTTAGTTAAATCAGTTTGTATGCGTGTGTGTCGCAACTATCATTTAATTCACGGTGTAATACTAAAATGGTATCAGAAGTACGAATATAATAGTTCAGAAGATGACTTCATGACAGAACTTAGAGACATAACACAACAATTCATGCAATAAAAAAAGTTGGGAGACCTTCATCTCTCAACACTTGACTACACAAGTTAGTTAGTAATATATATAGTTAACAAGGCAAAAAAAGGAGTCGTGATGACCTCCTTTTTTTGTTTTACTCACTGCTCGTGAGTTCGTCGATAATGACTTCTATTAGCCTGATCATCTTATGTTTAAGACGATCGTCTAGAGTCATACGCGCTTCGTAGCGGTATTGACTCAAGTCATTAGCGGCACGGTCATCATAGTCTTCTGACATATGATCACCTCCTTTCCCCTTAGATCACAATGGGGCTACTCACGAGCAAAACGGAGTACTGGCGTGGAGGGTTTAAACTTCCGGAACCCTCCGTGTAGACCAGGACAACATCAACCTGATCTACCGCCAAATACATTCTCCACAAAATAACATATATAGTAAAGGTTTTTTAAAATGAATGACTGGTGCCAATTCGAGAACATATGGGTAGATGATAATACTCGAAAATACAGGTGCCCGGAGTGCAACAAACGTCTCACCCCAATGGAGATTAACGACAGGTTTACAGGTGAGTTCATAGGTTTTAAATTACCCCCACATAAGACGAAAGGTTACAAGATCAAACGTCTCAAATCTAGGTCCTCGAAGAGAAGGTCTAAATAACAGATAATCTTAGAGAGGAGGAAACTAATGCCAAAAGACAATAAGAAAAGTAAATTACTATCTCATCTAGTGGTTATCATCATAGCATTAATTATAGGTTTCTTCATTGGCCGTTCATTCACTTGTCCACCCCAAAAAGACTGCCCCGAACTAAGTAGAAGCGATTGGATACATGAACATGACTTAAGAACCGTACTAGACAACAGGAATAGTAATGGATAAAAAGTTAGAGTCCGCCGGCCCCCTATGGGTTTCCCTCGGAGAATATAAATCAGGTGGAGACATAAGACTAAAGATGATAGGTCTAGACTATATGTTTGAGTGTGGTCTGTCAGCAAAAGAGGTTCTAATAAACGTATCAAAGACTATATGTACTGGTTGCCTTATAAATCCTACGTGTGGAGTGGTGTGTCCAGGATTCTTATTCACATACAGAGAAATAGTAGAGTGGTTGAATAAGAATGAAGATAGACAAGTGAATGGTTTAGAAGTATTAGAGGTATTGATGGAAATTGCAGGAGATAAGAAACTTGAATGACGAAAGAATATTTGTTTTCACAAATGGTTGTTTTGACATATTACATTGTGGTCATTTGAGGGTATTTCAGTATGCAAGAACCCTAGGTGACTATGTAATAGTCGGCCTCAATAGCGACCAGTCCGTCAGGGAGTTGAAAGGTCCAGGTCGTCCCATTATACCCCAAGACGAGAGAAAAGAGATGTTAGAGTCTATTAGGTTCGTTGATAAAGTCATCATATTTGATGAACTAACCCCACTGAAGTTGATAGAGGCCATACGACCTAACATTATAGTCAAGGGTGAAGATTGGAAGGATCGAGAAGTCGTGGGATCTCACATTGCAAAGGTTAAGTTTGTACCCATATTGAAGAGGTACTCCACAACGGAGATTGTAGAGAGGATTAGAGGAGTTGAAAAATAATGCATGGCAGGCATGATGAAGATAATGAGTATATAACTGTAAGTATGTTCTGTCAACAGTGCGATTTTGAGAGCGAACCCTTTGAATGTATCAATACTGAAGATGAGAGGTTAAACCTAACCTGTCCCATTGAGGCGTGTGTGAATTATGGCGGGAGAATGTTACCAAGATTATACAGGGATGTCCCTGTGGAGCAACTTGGTCCTAAAATCCTCACCCTTGATGATAAATGGGTAGAGTTTATAATGGATGAATTGAAAAGGGAAGATATTGAAGTTGGGACTAGAAGGTTCTCTGAATTAGTGAGAGACCGAGATATACTGAAGATTATATGGAGAATAGTTAGGAGATGGAGGATTTCAGAGTATATAGACTGGGATACCTAATGCCTTATAGGGGTGAAAATTTAGTTCTATAAATTTTTGAGGATATTTGGATATGAAAAAACGGATATTACCCCGACTAAGGGATCCCTGTGCGAAATGCTTAGTAATAACTATATGTGGGGTTAGATGTGAGATAAAGGAGGGGTATGAGAAAAGGAAGCAATTAATGGGGGATTGGTGGGATATGGTTAAGTTAACTGGTTCATTTGCTTGTTTAATATGTATGCTCCCATTCGTTGCTTTTGCCTTTATGCTTACGAATCTCTTATATAGGGTAAAAATTGGGAACCCATAAGATTGCCCTTGCTCAGAATGAGTAAAAATCTCGGACGTAAAAAAAAGATAGAAAAGGCGAGTAATAGATGATCCACGAAATGAAAGAAAAATTTTCTCAGAAATCAGTAAAATCCGGTGAAATAGTCGTTTCCGTCAAAAATGACTCAGATCCAATAAATGACCTAATTTGTTCAAAATGTCTACTCTATACTAATTGTTCAGCAGCTTGTGAGCACTTAGATGAGGTTTATTCGCATATTGGCCATGAATTCTACAATAAAGATTACATATACCAACCAAAACTCATGAGAGCCAAGGGAAAACGGGATGAAATACGTAGAATAGTTACTAATATAGTTAATGAATACCTAAAAGAAAAGGAGATACATAATGGCGGAGAAACAGATACTTAACATATTGAACGCTATTGAACCGCGTCTATGGTGGTTCTTGCTGCAAACTGTTATCGCATTTGGGATTGCTTTGGCCGCTAAGAATTATATAGATAGTTTAGTATCTTACTTTTACTTTATGGTTAATAAGAGACTGAACATAAACGTCAAAGTAGAGGTGAGGGGGAAGCAAGGAGTCATAACTGGATATAACCGAAGATGGATCTTTATACGAACTGACGACAATTGTGATGTATTGGTGAATATGAAACGGTGGGAATTCGAGCAGTGGGTGATAGTTGACCCATATAAGATGACATAACGGCGTATATGGCGCGTTATATGGCGGCATATATACGCGTATATATCGCGATATGGGACTCTGAATACCTGTTGCCATAGGCTTTTCTTAGAAATTTTTCAAAAATGGAGGGTAGGATGCAATCTGTGAATTATGAAATCTTGTTGAATGATTTGTTGAGAGAGAATATGTCAGAGGATGGTTTCAAACTATGGACTGCAATGCTGACCAAAATAACTGCGATATGGAATCGTCCAACTTCGTCTACTGGGAAATACCATAATAAAGATGATGGGAGAGTTCCCACAGTTGCTGAGCATACATATGAGATGTTATATGCAGCAACAAAAGTTATGAGAATGTATGGAGCAGAACCAAAATCAGTTGATGCAGACATCATATGTCTTGGAATTGCGTTGCATGATGCTTGGAAATATGGTGAAAATCCAAAATTGAGAGATCATACAGCAAATGCTCACGACATGATCGCAGCAGATATGATTAGGAAGAACAAAGATGTCATCCTCCAACTATATTCTGAAGAAAAATTCGATCTTCTAGAAGAAATTATACGCTTCCACCAGGGAAGATGGTCTACAAACGTCAAATATGAACCCGATTTTGATTGGTCCACATATCATCCCTATACTCACTTCATACATGCCCTTGATATGCTCTCTGCAAACAACTGTCTCCACTCAAACAATCAAACAAAAGAAACAAAACTCCACCCCATACCAGATGACAAATCATATACCTCACTAGCTACCATAATAACAGGTCTCCGAGTTAAAATAGACGAGACCATATATGACTCCGCACAACAACCCATCCTGCTCATCTTAACCGATCAAGACAAGTTGAACATCACAAATATGTCACCTGAGGCAACCAAGTACTGCGTATATCCCAAAGACCTTAGTCCAGACTCTATAAAAGAGTGGATGAAGGATGAGGGTTATTTACCCCCCAGTATGGTTAAGCATACAAAGGACATTGAGCATATTGAGAGAATTGATAATAAGGGTCAGAATATCCCAGATGAAGAACTAAACAATGATAATGATACTGAAGAAGACTCTAGTATACACTTACCTAAAATGACTGAATATGACCTTGATGACGTCTCTATATAGGGGGATAGCATATTGTCAGACAGCGATATATCCAGGATGATTGACAATGAGTTGAATAGGGACTATGAGGTCAACTGTAATAGGTGTGGGAAAAGACTGAAGACATGGTTTAAGTGTCCCCATTGTCAGTTGATACATTTCTGCGACTGTTACCAAGGACCCTCATGTGATTGTGTTAGTAGTCCCAATGATATACGAAGTATTATTGAGGATATGAAGCAACTGTGCAGGAGTTATATATGAACCCCATAGACTACCTATCAAGGTTTTGGGAGAGTATATTATTCCCAACTGATAAACTTAAAATAGGACCGCCTCCTGTATCTGCTGAAGTTATGGCATGGATAACTCTCATAGGTGGCATTATAGGTTTCATTATGTTCGTAGACTGGTTGTGGGATAAGGTTAAACCTAAATAGGAGTCAATGAATATGTCAGTAAAAGACTTCAGGTGGGAGTTTCAGGCATTAATCAAGAAGGTTGTCACTACAACTAAATATGACGTTGAAGTGGACTTGGGATTTAGGATAAAACATAAGATGAGGATTTCGTTGTTAGGTTGGTCTGAGATATCAAATGATGCAGTCGATTATGTTAGGGATAAGGTTGAGGGTAAGATTGTCATACTGAGACCAAGACATGCTGAAGTAGATGAGCAATATGTTGCAGATATAATACTCCTTGATGGTCGTGATCTAAAACTATTAATTAGGGGTTGGGAGACTGGATATGATAAGGTTGGTACATAGGATTATATTGACTGAACTATGTAATCAATCGTGCCCCCATTGCTTCAATGCAGACTTCCGGACTAAGGGTGTTATGGATGCAGATATGTGGATCAAGTTTATACAGGATAACACCGACTATATACGAGGTCATGAACTAAAGGTAATGGGTGGGGAGCCTACTCTGCATCCTAGATTTCTTGAGGTCGTTGAGGAATCACTTAATCACTATAGGACTATCTCTATATTCACTAATGGTTCTACGATGCATAAATATGCTTCTAATAGAATGCTGATGAAGAATCACTTTAGGGGTAGAGTAGACTATAAGATAAATGGTTACGTATTTGATCCTAATAAGTTCGAGGAGTATAAGGAATATGTACACCAGATAGGTCTACACTGTGTTGTTCCTCTAGGAGATTCTGATCTATTTGTTAATAAGGTACTTGAATTTACATATTTGCACCCACAGGTTATGATATTGCTCTCTCCCGATACTCAGGTTAATATATTTGACGAGTCTATACTAAAGGAATATAGAGAAGTATGGATTAATGTTATTACAGACATTGTGCCTGAACTTAGAAGGATGAATATACCCTTTGGTTATGACCATGTATTTCCTATATGCTTCTATACTCAAGAGATGATAGATATTCTACATACCTTTGATATGGATAGTCTATATAGAGAGAAGATATGTTGTTGTGGGGATTTGAATTTAGGGTTGATTGACTATAACTTTGATCTATACTATTGTAATCAGACAAGGATTAAGTTAGGATCTATTCTCAAAGATGATAATACTTTTAAGACGATGGACGAAATATTCAATATGATTCAATGTGCATCATCTATGAAAACTGAGTCTATCCTTGAGTTATCGGATAAGTGTAGATCATGTCATGTTGTAGCATCTTGTAAGACTGGTTGTTTTTATAACTCTCTTGTGGGGGGGTTAATGTGTCAAAGATAAGTAAGTGGTTATATCCAAGGTTTAAGTTTCCTATTGATCCTCAGTGGCCATTGAAGAGTAATTTCATAAATAGGTTGGCAGCTAGGATTACAGCTAGGATGATATTCCATGCGTTAGGGGAGTCTTATCAGTTTGGTGGATATACAGGAATGTTAATGGAACAATATGAAATGGTAGATGCAGATAAATTTCAATTGATGCATTGGATATTGAGGGAGGCTGGATATAATTGCTGTCCTGCAGATGTAATGGAGGCATGTGGTGTGGACCCAGATACTAGGAAGGCAACTGTAGGACCTAAGTCAATGGGTGATCACATAGCAATTGGTAAATGGGTAAGGAGACACGTAAGGGGGGATTTGACACTTGATTAGAAGGAGGGTGAATATGTGGTGGCATAGACATTATTGGGGTAATGGATTTGTTCCTGTACAGAATAGTAAAGGGGAACTTGAGTTGGTACCTAGTCGGTATTGTTGGGATCAAAACTGTAGAAAACACCAGGTATGGATAAAACCTAGGTGGTTTGACTATCCGCCTAACTTTGAGATGAAGGGATTCTATTTTCATGCGCAATACATCTAATGGAATAACTAAATATGTGGTTGGTTTTGCTTTCGATGAATGTAAGAAGAAGGTGATTCTTATCCGTAAATTAAGACCGGAATGGCAAAAAGGTGCACTCAATGGACCTGGTGGAGTCATTGAGGATGATGAGAGTGAGTATGAAGCAATGGCTAGGGAATTTTCTGAGGAAACGGGAGTTATTACTCTATCTGATTGGTGGAGGTGTAAAGTTGTTCTAGAGGGTGATGGTTGGAGAGTTTATTTCTTTTCAATTATATTAGATAATAAGGTATTCAATTCTGCTAAGACAGTAACTGATGAAAAAGTACAGGTTGTACCTACCAATAGGTTATTTGATTATTCAATGATAAATAATTTGACTTGGTTGATTCCCTTTTGTATGTACGAACCAGATATACCTGAGAGAGTATATTTTATAGGAGCTTAATATGGGACTATCACAGTCATATACTGGTATTGAGGTACCCAAATTAAAAGCGGGTGATATAATTCTCACTCGTGCTAAGAAGAATTGGTTTACTGACCTGTTCCTCAAACTTATTCAATATGGTGGGGGCGGGGACCCTGCTAGATTTACTCATGTATCTTGTATGGTAGCCCCTAACATGCTAATAGAGGCACAGATGAAAGTTGTTAAACGAGATATGCTTCAGGTTAAGAAGTATATGTCAAAGAGAGCATACAGGATTGTGAGGAAGAATGATTTGAGTGATGGGGATGCTGCCGGTATTGCTGAGAGACTCCATTGGGAATTAGGTAGGAAGTTCAGTCTAGCTACTATATTCTGGCAACTCTGTGATAACCTGTTTAGAACTAATTGGTTTACAGGTACCTTGAATAGATCAAGTGGTATCGTATGTTCCTCTCTTGTAGCCAAGGCATGGCAGGACCAAGTAGGTCTTAGATTTAACGGAAGAGATTGGTTTTCAGTAGAACCAGATGATGTTGATGATGAAACACAGAAATCTGGTTGGACTGCCCTATCTGAGAAAGTAGAAGGTGTGTAATATGAATGGTGAGTTATTTGATAGTATAGAAAAACCGCCAGAGGGTTTATCAAAAGATGAATTAAAAAAGTGGATGAGAAAACACCGTGATTACCCGGAGATGACTTTGGCTGAATATATGATCTTACCCACAAGAGAAGAGTACCATGAGATTATATACTCAGTACCTAGAAATCACAGAGAGGGAGACAAATATAGACTTGGTGAGGATCCTAAGGTTGGCGATCTTGCTGTGTATATGGAGTTTATGGATATTGATAATAAGTTGAGAAAATCAGAACTTGCACCTGCCATGGACCCTGTAGATGTGCATGGTAATGTGCCGCTAACTACTATTACTTTACAACTAAGATTATGTTGGATTGTATAGGAGGATATTGTGAGTAGTAAGGTTGAGGAATATCTGCTATATCTTGAAGAAAGAGATCGTCTATTAGAACAGTATCGTGCCTGTCGTGAGTATTGTAATAAATTGCCTGGAGATAAACAACTAGATTGCTTCAAAAGATGTGAATCTAAAGTTGTAGATCAGATGGAAAAATTAAAAACTAATATAGTTGTATTTGGTCGAGATTACCATGCTGAAGTGGGAGCATAATTTGCTGATAATGACTACTTGTAATGGGAACAAATTCAAAATATGACCTACGCGTTGGGAGGATAATATGAATGAGTTAGTAGAAAATTATCTACAGCTCCTACAAGAAGATGAAATAATAACTGAGGATATAAGGTCTTTCCTAGGCCGTCTTTCAGATAGAAAACTTAATAACTTTAGGTATTTTTTATCTAAAGCTTTTAAGAGAAAAGATAAGGAAGGTATTAAACGAATATTATCAACTGTTCCTGTTATTTCAGATGATAAATTGAAATATGTTGCTAAGAAATTCTCTCCAAATTTTAACTTACCTTATAGACTGACCTTCTCATATATCAAACGTAAATATCCTAATGTTCCAGATACAATTGCTTCATATTTAGCTATTGCAGTTGGAGTAATGACTGGTCGTGAAGATAAACCTGAGGAGAAGACAAAAGACCTCTTATTGAAGTTTGATAAGAATTTGAAGAAAGCTCTTAGGGGTCAACTGAGGGAGCAAGATCCAGATGACCCTAGAACAGTCTTCTCTGGAGGTTTTGCATGGGGATTTTTTAGTTCAGCGCTTGTTACACTTCTTCTTGCATGGTTGTCTGCAGCAGGAACTCCTATGATAGCTGCTGGTATAGTTATATTAGTATTTGGTGCAATAATGGTAAAAGGATCAATTTAGGAGGAAGTTATGAGCAAGATGGTTGATGAATACCTTCAAGTTTTACAGGATGATAATATATCTGAAGCAGCAATTTCTCCAACTACTGCTCTTTTTATTGTTCCGACAGCAATTAGTTTAGCTGCTAAAGCATATAAGGCCTTTATTGATAAGGCGGAGAAGACCTGTAGGGATTATACTGGCCTTGAAAAGACTAAGTGTCTAAAGAGATTTAGAGCTCAAGCAGTTAAAGCTAAAATAGCTACTCTGAATAAAGCTAAGGGAATGTGTGCTAAGGATAAGAACCCTGAGAAGTGCCGTGAGAAACTAGCGGGGCAGGTTTCTAAATTAAATGCTAAATTGAAGATGATTCAATTTTAGGAGGATGATATGAAAAGACCAACTGATAAATTAGAGGAATTGTACACCGGAGAAAAGAGACAACTGTTGCAGGAGCAGATAACAGTTGAAATGTTTGGCCCTCCTTTTGAGGATGAGGAAGATGAAAGTGTTGAAGAACCTCTTCCACCCGGAGAAGCAGCTGGTGCTCCTGAAAAGAACCCTATGACTGGTGAAGATATGGAAGAAGAGGGAGAGGAAGAAGAAGAAGGTTTACTCTAACGAAGGAGTAAATAATGAGTAACATAATGACGGCAAAAAATGCTCTAGACGAGAATAAGAGTAATCTCCTTAAAAAGGCTAATGTAGTAGCAGTGGGGGTTGGACTCAAAACTGTAGCTGGAGTAACTACAGATGAAATATGTGTGATTGTGTCAGTTAAAGAGAAACTTCCAATTGAGAAACTCTCTGCTGCTGATGTGATTCCACAATCTTTTGGTGCTATAAAAACAGACGTTATCGAGACAGGAGAAATTGTTGCGTTAAAAGAACGAAGTGACTGGTGGAGGCCATATCCTGCTGGTGTCTCTGCTGGTCATAAAGATATAACCGCAGGAACCCTTGGTGCGTTTGTTAAGCGTGGAGATACTATACTCCTGTTAAGTAATAACCATGTTTTTGCAAACTCCAATGAAGCTAGTGTAGGCGATGCCATATTTCAACCAGGCAGAGTTGATGGTGGTCGAGAGGAAGATACAATAGCTAATCTCTTAGATTATGTACCTATTTCTTTCTCTGGAGATACTGCACCTATATGTCCTATAGCCAAGAAGGTCGAGAAGATTATCAATAGTATAGGGAGATTGCTAAAATCCAGTCATAAATTTTCCTTATCAAAGGCAGCTGAACCTGGAGATCCTAATAAGGTAGATTGTGCTATAGCTACTCCTATTAATCCGGAGGATATGGAGCTGGTGATTCTTGAGATTGGTCATGTTAAGGGTGTAGCAGAAGCGACTCTAGGGACAGCAGTTCAGAAGAGCGGGAGGACGACAGCATATACACAGGATACTGTGATTCAGATCCACGTGACTGCACAGGTTAATTACGGTGGACCTATTGCTATATTTGAAGATCAGATAATGGCAGGCGCTATGAGTCAAGGTGGAGACTCTGGATCATTAGTATTAGATATGTTTAATAATGCTGTAGGTCTTCTATTTGCGGGTTCAGATAGTGTTACACTAATGAACCCTATTCGATATGTTCTGGATGGACTTGGAATTGAATTTGTGACTGAGTTAGACTCGAAGCAACATGAGGTTGAAGTTATAGTAGATGAGAAAGAGGAGGACGAATCTGGGTTTAAAGTATATACTCCGATGCATCCATGGTATCCACTACCTTAGGAGGATAATATGATGGAGAGTTATCTTAAATTCTTATCTGAAAAGGGAAAGTGCCCTCCCGGGATGAGATGGTGACCTGTCCGGAAAAAGTGTATCCGTGAGATGCAGTATGAACAAGCTATTTATAATGCTAATGACGGATTTGTGACTAATATTGAAAAAGATACAGTTGAAAATGATAATTTTCGAAAGGTTCTATATACTCCAAGGAATCTTCAATTAGTATTGATGAGTATTCCTCCTGGCGGAGAAGTTGGTGAGGAGATCCATCCTGCTGTTGATCAATTCTTTAGGATTGATGCTGGTGAAGGTAAAGTAATTTTGAATGGGAGAGAAATCCCAATTGAAGATGGTTTTGCTTTTATTGTTCCCGAAGGAACAAAGCATAATATTGTAAATACTTCGGCTAAAGATGACTTGAAACTCTATAGTATTTACTCTCCGCCTAATCACCCACCTGGGGTAATTCAGGCAACTAAAGCTGAGGCAGACGCCGAAGAAGAGTGAGGATAATATGAAAGATAAAAGACATCTCAGTGAACTTAAGCAGGTAGTATCTAGAAATATAGGTTATCTTAAGGAACAAGATGAGACCCATAAAGATATTAGGATGAGGATACTTGATTTCTTTAAAGAGAATCCAAGACCTACAGATAATGAAGTTCATGGCCTTGCAGATGAACTTGGTATAAATGAGCATGATTTTGAAGAGCACATTTATGCAATCCTTGGAGATATCTTTGCTTATGGAAGGGCCAATGAAAAAGGTTTTACTGAAGATAATGCTGATCCTGAGCAATTGAGGATGGGAATAAAAGTTGAGATGGAGCATACTCGATGTCCTCAGATATCTAAAAGAATTGCATTAGATCATTTGGCTGAATTAGGGGACTATTATACTCGCTTAGCAAAGATGGAAGAAGAAGGTGGAGTAGAAGATTAATGACACTACCATTCTCTACGAATCTAGTACAGGAGTTACAACATTGGTTTAGTAGAGCGGTTCTTCTCCGGGATCTTAACAAGGATAAGATACCTTATCCCGTTGATATACCAGTGATCTATTTAAAACCGAAATCATTTATTGAACTCCTGTTTAATGAATCGTATCCATATACTGAATACGAATATTTTTTTCAAGATGTGGCCAGTAAGTCATCATGGCCATCTTTAGTTAGAGATAGGATTACTATTTATCCATCTTCTAGAGTTTATGAGGTTTGTGATAGTACCGCTGCATTTAATCTGTTTCAACTTAAACCTCATGATCTGACTCTATTGAATGCTCTGTTAGCATATCGAATTGATTCAACAAGTGTTACGATGATTGATTCAACATCAGTAACCTTAGTTGATTCAACTGCCGGAATAACTCTATATGCTTCATTGGATTTCTTAGATACTAGTTTATCTAAATTGATATATGTATATTTAAAATTGAAGATTGATGGGGATGCTTCAGGTTATGATAATGTAAATCTTTTCTCTCGACCATATGAGGTTTTGGAGAGTTGTTATGAGGCCTTTGTTATTGAGCAATTCTTTGAATTTATAGCTGCCAGAGGTACGTAAGTATGGGATTTAAAATTGAAGACTATTGGACAATATGGGGTTATCTGTACCAAAGGAGATTAGACCCTACCTACGATACGATTGACCTCGACAATAATACGAAAAATATAGCTGAATCTGAAAGGGGTGTTTCTGAGCAAGTTTTTGAGAGCACTCTTGATCAATCTGTCTTTAATTCAAATGATTATAAGATGTTAAGAACTTTTCTTATAGACTGGTATGCTACACTTAGGACTGTTGGCACAACTGGAGCAACTGTATCTCAAGTATTCTCTATGCCGGATACTCACGTTCAGGAGTTGATTCAGTCGTTCGGATATGATGTACCAGTAGATATATTGACTTTTACAACTAAAGTAAATTTCTTTCTTGACCTTGTTAATCTGTATAAGGTTAAGGGAACCCCCAATGCTCTCTATCAAGTTTTAGCATATTATGGTTTGAGTAACCTTGATATTGTTGAGTATGATGTGCAATATACTGAACCAGGGGATGCTCTAGGACCGGGTGAACTAGTTTTTAGAGGTAAATCTACAAGGCAATTGGGGCCAGGTGAAATGCCCATACCATGGCCAGATGTTCCTTTTGATGAAATGATTTATCCAGATCCACATTGGTTATTGACTAAAGAAGACGTTGAATATGCCCACCGAACTCAAGATATAAACCTTCCTTCAAGAAGTCCTTATTTTGGCATAAGACCAAGATTCTATATGTCTGAACTTTTCTTTATGATAGCTGTCCTTGTAAGAATGGTTGAAAATCAGTATGACCTATGGGTTGCTACGGGTAGCGTTGAAGTAACTGACCCAATGTTCTCTCATATCTATGATGCTGCAGTCGAAAAATATGAGATGACCCTTCTGAATTATAATGTGTCTTTATTAGAATTGTATCTATCTTGTATATATGCCTTTAATAGGAGATACGGTCGAAGTGCTATCTATCCACCAACATGGCCATAATCAGTATTCTAATCTATGGGGAGAAGATGGAGAACAGTGGAGTCCTCAAAGTTACCTACCTGATTTTTCTTATGCTGGTTACCACCATGGAGAAGAACCTCTACCAAAAATAAATCAGTGTGTAAGTATAGTGGATGATTTTGGAGCGAAAGGTGATGGTCGTGATAGTTCACAAGCATTTCTCGATGCTATAGAAGTAAATAGACCTATCTATATTCCTTCTGGTCGTTATAAGATTACTAAGATTATTGAAAGTAAAGTATCACTCATAGGAGAGGACCCAGACAAGACGGTTTTATATTTCCCCAACCACCTGACTGATATTAAACCAGATTGGAAAATTACTCCTGAAATGAGAATTTCTAATTACTCATGGTCTGGAGGTTTTATCTGGATTAAGGGAAATTTTGAAAAGAGATTTCTTACATCTATTATTGCAGAAGCTAAGCGTGGAGAGGACTCTTTAATAGTTTCTTCAGCAGATGAGTTAAGGGTTGGCCAAAGGATTGAAATAAAATTTAGAAGAAAAAGTAATTCTTTAGTACAATATCTATACTCAGGCGATTCTGGTGATACTGATAATTGGAAAGATATAAAAGTCTCGTTAGTTTGTAGAATTACTGAGGTTAAAGGTAACCTAATTATATTTGATCGCCCCCTACGTTTCGATGTAAAATTGGAATGGTTACCTGAAGTTTATCAATTTAATTCAAGTGTGACCAAAATTAGTATAGAGAATCTATGTTTTGAATTTCCAAATACGTTGTACGATGGTCATTTTTCTGAACTTGGTTATAATGCTTTAGCTTTAAGTAATGTCTCAGACTGTTGGGTAAGAAATATAAAGATTGTGAATGCTGATAGTGGAATATTTATTGATAGAAGTAAATTCTGTACTATCCAAAATATTATTTTTGAATCAAACCGGAAAGGTAGAGATAATTGTGTTGGTCATCATGGTATATATCTACAGGGAGATGATAATCTTTTTACTAATTTTGAATTTAAAGTTCAATTTATACATGATATCTCAGTAAGTAATTGCTCAGGTAATGTCTGTTGTGATGGTAGAGGTATAAACTTGTGTTTTGATCATCATAAAAAAGCTCCTTATGAGAACCTGTTTACTAATATTGATGCTGGATTAGGAAGTCGTATGTGGATATCTGGTGGAGGAGAAAAACTCGGGAGACACTGTGGAGCACGAGGTACCTTCTGGAATATACGATCTAAAAATCCTCAGAAATATCCTATAGATTTTGGTCCCAATTCAGTAAATCTAGTAGCCATAAAATCCGAAAGTATTTATCCACAGAATATTTATAGGTCTCAATTAGCTAGAAGATTAAGGAGATAAATTTGTGGGGTTTGACTTCATTCTTTAATCCTATTGGATATAAGAACAAGGTTAAGAATTATAGGAAGTTTAGGTTATCTAGTCAAAAGCAAGGGTTGAAACTTTTATGTGTTGAGTTATCATTCGGAGGTAGGGAACCTGAGTTAACTAAAGATGATGCTGATATTTTGATCCAACTAAGATCTAATACGATATTATGGCAAAAAGAGCGTTTACTAAATATTGGTCTAAGAAATCTTCCGGATGATTGTACTAAGATTATCTGGATTGACTGTGACATTATTTTTCAGAATGATAATTGGGTTGAGGAAGTATATAAATCTTTGGATAAGTATTTTGTTATTCAACCTTTTTCATTCGTTATTAGATTACCAAAGGATGGAATAATAAGTTCTGAGGATTTGCCTTTTGGATTAGAAGAGGGTCAAAAAATTCATAGTATGGGTTACGGTATGCGAGATTCTGATAGGGAAAAGCTCTTTGATTTTTTTATACATGGTCATTCTGGGTTTGCCTGGGCTGCCAGAAGAGAGATTTTTAATAAGCACGGTTTTTATGATAGGTTAATTCTTGGTTCTGGTGACTTGATGATGGCCCATACTTTCTACGGTCATAAATTTAATTATATTAGGAGTTTGTCTTCTGAACCAATGCAATTAGATCAAGATGTGTGGTTTGAGGAAATTTATAATATAGTTAAAAGCAATGTTTATTTTGTTCCTGGTCTAATTTTTCATCTATGGCATGGAGATAAAATTAATAAGCTTCATGATGAGAGATTTGAGATTCTTGTCTCGGAGAATTTTGACCCCAGAAAAGACATTAAACTAGATAGTAATGATTGCTGGACTTGGGCAACTAACAAACCAAAATTGCACCAATGGTGTGAGAAATATTTTAGTTTTAGAAAAGAAGAGTAATGAAATCTATTCGATTAGAAGCTACAACAATTTGTCAACTAAAGTGTCCCTCTTGTCCGACATCTTCAGGAGATGTGAGTAGGTATCTTGGATCTGGACATCTTCGAATTGAGGATTTTAAAAATCTCGTTGATAGTAACTCTTGGATTTCGAATATTGAACTTTCTAATTGGGGGGAGATTTTTCTCAACCCGGACTTGATACCTATTTTTTACCACGCTTATAAGAGAGATGTAGGTTTGAGTGCTGATAATGGTGTAAATCTAAATACTGTTAGTCGAGATATTCTTGAAGCAATGATTGTATATAAATTTCGAAGTATGAAATGTTCTATTGATGGAGCTACACCAGGGACTTATAGTATCTATCGACGCAGAGGAGATTTTAATGCTGTGATAGAGAATATTCAAACTATCAATTATTTTAAGAAGCAGTACAATTCTAGATATCCACAGTTAACTTGGCAATTTATAATGTTTGATCATAATATACACGAACTTGAAAGTGCAGGGGAAATGGCTAAAAAGTTAGGTATGAGTTTTTTCCCTAAACTTTCTTGGGAAAATTTTTATGTTAAAGATTCTATAGCTAAACCTGAGAGAGCTCCTACACGAGAAGAATTTAAGAACAGATTTGGTAAGCATTATATTCGAAACCTCTGTACTCAACTATGGACAAAACCTCAAATTAATTATGATGGAAAAGTCCTTGGTTGCTGTGTTCAGTATTGGGGAGATTTTGGTAATGCTTTTAAAGAAGGTCTCAGAGAGAGTTTGAATAATGAGAAGATTGAATATGCTCGTCAGATGCTCTTGGGAGAAGAAGATAGCCGTCAAGACATTGCTTGTAGTTCCTGTGAGGTTTACCTGGAGATGAAAGAATCTCAGAATTGGATAAAGATGAGTGAGGTCCATGAAATTTAAACTTTGTGTTTGGTATAATGGAATAGCTTTAGCTACACATACTCCAATTGCTAGGGCTATAAATGAGTTAAAGGATTATGGTTATCAATTCTCTAATAACGATTACGATATATTGATAATAAATTTTGCTTTTATTCCAAAAGATGTTCACTATCATACTTATTCAAAAAGGATCAACGACGAGTCTAGTCCGATAATAATATTTAATGAGCAAGTTTCTACAGGTAAATTGAATTTCTGGCATCTTGAACAAGAGCGAGTCATTGGTTGTACAAAGATGTGTCTCTTTAAGGACCTACACCTATATAGGTTTAAACTACCATATTACCACTATCATTTAATAAGTCCTATATACGAGATACCTCAGGTATACACTCCTAGGAATAAGTGGAATCCTGACCTCCTTTCAAAAATATATCTTGGTTGGAATTTAGGTCTATACGATTTCTTTACGAGGCATGCACCAGATTTTAGTGTTGAGAGACCAATTGATATTCACTTTAGTATTGGTCTAGAACCATTCTATGAGGGCGATGAGCACTATCAACTTCACAGAAATCATTTTGTTAGTGAGGTTAAAAAGTTATGTGAGGAGTATAAATTTACCACTTCCGGAAAATGTGGGGAACTTAGAAGATTCCCTGTTCAGAAAAGTAGAGAAGATAAAAAATATCACTTTTTAATGAGACACTCAAAAGTCTGTATTAGTCCGCTTGGAGATGGGGAATTATGTTGGAGAGATTTTGAAGCAATAGTTCATGGAGCAATATTGATTAAACCAGAGATAACACATATAGAAACATGGCCAGATATTTACAAACCTATGGAAACTTATATACCCGTCAAATTAGATCTATCAGATTTTAGAGAAACTGTCTTTCAAGTCATAAAAAATTATTCTAAGTACAAATATATAACAATTAATGCGTATAACGCGCTAAAAGAAGTTCTAGACAATAATGTTTTTGCAGAAAGATTTGATAAGGTGATAGGAAAGATTATTGAAAAGGAGAATTAAATATGGGTGAAGTTATTGATATGGAACAGAAGGAAGATGGAATCGTTGAGATGAAGGAAAAGCAACCTGAATCCGGTTTTACAATTCAGGATAAAAGGAAACTTGCTCCGCACCCTCAACCTGAACCCCCTAAACAGTTTAAGCAAAAGAGTGTAGGGAAGGGTAAGAAAGAGAAGATTTGTATTGTCACAAACTTCATGGAGTTTAATCCTCGCTACTCATTAACTGGAATTGTTAAAGACCACATTCAAGCACTCACGAAAAATGGGCACAAAGTTGGCCTTATTGTCAACGAAAAATATAGGGATCAGGATTTTAAGGGTGTTGAGATGCTCAAAGTCCTTCCTTTTGCCCATTTAAAAGATTACCACAATATAAATGACCTAAAAGAAGAACACAAAGTTACGATTGATAAGACAGAACAGGTACTTAAAAAAGTGTTTACTAATACAGATGGAGATGGAGATGTTTATGAATTAGCTTTCTGCCATGATATAAATTTCCAAGGTTGGTTCCTACCTTACAAATTAGGTCTCGAAAAAGCATCTTTTCAACTTCCCCATGTTAGATGGCTTCATTGGGTTCATAGTATTCCAAGTGGTATGCGCGAATATTGGAAAATTCCAAGCAAGAAGCATAAGATCATATTTCCTAATGAAACTGATAGACTACGAGTTGCTGAACAATTTAGAGGGGAGTTGGATGATGTTCGAATTGTTCACCATATAAAGGATATGAGAACCTTTATGGATTTTGATCCAATTGCTTGTAGGATGATAGATCAATATGACTTAATGAATGCTTCTATTATTCAAGTATATCCGGCTTCAGTTGATCGTCTTCATGCTAAAGGTGTTGATTATGTTATAAGAATCTTCTCTAACCTAAAGAAGCAGGGAGAAAGTGTTAGACTTATTATTCTAAACCAGTGGTGTAATGTTGACAAACATCGTCAAACCGTTGAGCAATATTGCCAGACTGCTAGGGGTCTTGGTTTAGAACCAGATAAAGAATTAATATTTAGTTCACGTTTTGAAACTCCCCGCTTTGAAACAGGTGTTGATGCTAATATTGTGAAAGATTTATTTTCTCTTTCGAACCTCTTTATTTTTCCAACGAGAGAAGAAGCATTTGGACTTGTTCTTCCTGAGGCTGCTTTAAGTGGTGGAGTGCTATTAGTATTGAATAGATCTCTACAAATGCAGTCAGAGGTTGCAGGTTTAAATGCCCTGTACTTTGATTTTGGAAGTTTTACCCATAATTTTTCAATACCGGGTGATAAATATTACGAAGATATAGCAACTATTATTAGAGGTAGAATGAGACAAGAATACTCACTTATGGCAAAGACATTTATGAGACGGATGTATAATATGGATAGAATTTATAAGGAGGAGATGTTGCCCATTATTGGGGAGAGCAGAAATTGGTAGATATAGTAATAAAATCATTTAATGGTATAGGTGATTGTCTATTTATGACTCCTACTCTGAGAAAAATTAAGGAGGCATATCCAGATAGGAAGATAATTGTAAATACTAATTATCCTCTCTTATTAGAGAATAATCCTTTTATTGATGAAGTTAATACAAGAGGTAAAGAGGGAGTTTTTCTGGGTTATGATGATCCTATTCATAGAAAGTGGCCCAGAAAACATCACATACTAAGAGATTGGGAAATAGTTTGTCAGCAATATGGAATTCAGACTGAAATACCTATTTTGAAACCTGAGATCTATTTTAAATTTAAGCATGGAGATAGAAAGGGTAATATTGGAGTTCAGGTTATACATAAGAATCACTGGCATGGAAAGAAGAATTGGGGGAAATTTTCTGAGTTATCTGAGGAATCTGGGTTTCAACCTATTCCAAAAGTTGGAGGAGTACGGGAAATTGTTGAATTTCTTACTTCGTGTAGGGCTATTATATGTGCAGAAGGCGGAATATCTCATTTATGTAGGGCATTAGATATTCCGTGTGTTGTAGTTTATGGAGGTTTTGCTGACCCGGAGTGGAATGGTTATAAAGAACAAATTAATATAACAAATAGGAAATACTGCTCCTATTGCTATAATCCTGGTCCGTGTATTAATCCCGTTGAGAAAGAGTGTATGCAGGAAATTAAAATCACTACTGTAAAGAAAGCTGTTATGCTAGCCTATTACCACTTAAAGTCTATTCAGAGCGATACTGGGGTGGTTTTAAATATCCATCATTCACTTGTATAGGTGATTTAAGAACTCACAGCAGGGAAGCAAAATGCGGCAAAATTTAACCGATTTTATATCAGAAGAGAATATTTTTGAAACTATTAAGGAAAGGTTTGGTAGCAAAATTAATAATGAGGCTACCGCAATTGACAAAATTGAGATTAGTCGGATACTAAAAGACTTCATTGAGATAGTAAAACCAAAGAAGATTCTGGAGATTGGAACTTATCAAGGATTATCTGCAGCCTACTTAAGTTTATTTGCGGAAGTAATAACTGTAGATTTGCATTTTCAACCCATTTCGAAAGAGATATGGGATTATCTAGGGGTTTCTGAAAGAATTAGATTTTTCGTTTCTCCAGAGCTAGATCGAATAAAGAAATTTGTTGAGAATCTCGATTTTGATTGTGCTTTTATTGATGGTGAACATACATATAAAGCAGTATCTCATGATTATGAACTTGTTAGGAAATGTGGGAATGTGATTTTTCACGACTATGCATGGCATTTAATAAAGGAGAATAAGGAGGATAGTTTTCCAGGTGTAACAAAATTTGTGAATTCTTTACCTGAAGATGAAGTTTTGAAATCTCCGCCTTTTGCTTTATGGAGGGATGAAAATGCCAGAAGAGAATAATAATAAAAAAGTTTGTCTTATTGATAACGTCAAAAAGAAATGTGTTGAACTTTGGAAATTAATTGTTGGAATTGGTGTTATAATAGGTTTGATAGCTGGTTTTTATGGTCTTGATGCTGTGGTTGCAACAGAAAAGGATTTAGATATCCACAAAAAGGATATTATTGGTAAACTTGAGAACCTTGAGACAGAGGTTATATCTAGTTTACAGCAGTTTCAGAAACAGCAAGATTTACAGTTCTGGAACCAGAGGTATCAAGAATATTTGGATAGGGAAACAGATTTCAGATATAAATTGAAAAGAGATCCAAATAATCAGGATTTGAAAGCTCAATATGAATATTGGAAGCAGAAAAGAATTGAAGCGCAAAAGAAGATTGATGAGTTGACGAAACCGACACCACCAACTGGAGGGTAATTTGAAGTTGAATCTTGGTAGTGGTATAATGTTGAAGAAAGAATTTGTTAATTATGATATGAAGATACGTAAACCTGAAATGGATGTACCTAGAGTGGTTGGAATGATTGAGTATTTACCGTTCAAAGAAAATAGTTTTGATGAAGTATTGAGTTCTCATGTAATCGAACATTTTCAACCTGAGCAAAGTATACAAATGCTTAAAGATATATACTATGTTCTTAAACCCGGAGGAATTTTAATAATTGAAGGTCCAGATATCTTAGGTGCTTATTGGTATTATGTTGGTTGTGACTGTGGTAATAGATGGGGTGGCCGGAAAGAACCAGATGTTAAGAGCTTAATTGATTGTATCTTTGCAAACGTTCACAGGTATACTCGTGGAGAAGAGTGGACACATAAATCTGGTTGGACTGGGTGTATGGTTGCTCAACATATGGCTGAGATTGGATTCTATATTAGGCATGTTGGAAAAGGTTGGACACATGGAATGGGCCGTAGAGATTTTAGAGTAGAAGGGATTAAAAGTGGTTGATCTAGCTGGGAAATTAATTGTTGGAACTTATGGAGCGTATTTGATTCTGGATCCAGAAACTGGAGATTATGATATCTTTAAGAGGCACCACCAACTTTATCATTGGGGAATAACTTGGAGTGATAGATTTCTCGTTACTTGTGTTTGGTTGGGTATTTCAACAACTTTCCTTTTTTATGATCGTAATTTTAAAAGGATAGAAACTATTAAACCTCCAGAACATCGTTCAATTATTGCTCCTCATCAGATTCTTTGGTTTGATGATAAACTCTGGATTGCTAATACTCAATATGATTATGCAAATATTTATGATTTTGATAATAAGAGTTGGGAAATTTGGAGGATGTTTAACGAAAAAACCTATAGGGGGCCAGAGAAGAGGGGTGGAGATATTTATCATATGAATGGCGTTTGGTTTTATGATGGTCATGTTTTTGTTTGTGCTCATAATAAACAGAGGCCAAGTTTTATTTCAATTTTTGAGTATCCCAGTTTGAAGTATATAGAAACTCTAGATGTTGGCAGAATGATCCATAATATATGGTGTGAAAATGGTGAGTTTTTTACCTGCTCTTCTGGAGATGGGAAGATAATTACAACTACAGGGAAAGAAGTAGTTCGGACTGGTGGTTTCCCTAGAGGGGTTTCCATTACTGATAAATATAATTGTATTGGAATTTCTCCTCATCATTTTCATGGTTGTAAGAAAAGAAATGAAGTTGATGGTGAGATTCAAATATATGATAAGAACTGGAATTTAATTAGAGTTTTTGTAACTAGAGGTTTTGGTCAAGTTTACGAAATGAGAATGTTTGGTAAGAGAGATATTACACACTGGGCAGGTTCTGAGAATGTTAAATTTAATTATCCTGATTTGAGGCGAAAACCCCCTGCAGATTGCTATAGACTCTCACTTGATTAGAGGTAGAGAATGCCGGAATTATCAATTGTCATTCCCTTTGTAAATGAGTATCCCCAAAATGTATTTACTATTCAAAATGTGATGTGTGAATTGGAGGGACGACTTGACTATGAAATAATTGCAGTCAACAATTGGATTCCTAATTCCTCTTGTGGTAAAGAGCAAGACAAAGGTTTCAAATTTCTAAATAACGTCGCAAGAGGTCATGGTCCAAGGTTGAGGGTTTTACACTATGATAAAAAGCTGTCTCATTGGAATGCTAAAAATTTTGGTATCATTCATTCAAAGTCTCCCTATCTATTCTTTTGTGATGCTCATTGTATTATTGGTAGGGACTGTCTTTTCAATATGTTCATATATTACAAGAAGAATGAAGAAGAGTTACACGGGTCGCTTCACCTTCCGATCTCGTACATGATGGAACGCCCCGGTATGGAGTTGATTTATAAACCTAAACTTGATCTTGAGAAAGGAGCGCTACACTATTCATTTAGTAGGTATAGACGACCGTCTGATGGAAAACCTTATAAAGTTCCCTGTATGTCAACCTGCGGGATGTTAATGAGTAGGAAGATAATGGTTGATGAACTTCAAATGTGGCCGAGTGAACTTGGAATCTACGGAGGTGGAGAAAACTTTGTAAACTATTGTTTAGCAGTAATGGGTTATAACGTAAATATTTTTCCAAGACCTGCAATTTATCACTATGCAGAGCAGAGAGGGTATCATTGGAATTATAATGATTGGTTGAGAAATCGAATCATAGCCTTATATCTTGCTTGTGGTAGAGAGATAGCACAAAGGCTAGTTGATAATGCGAGGGGCCACCAGCAAGTAAAACAAGACATGCTGGAGGATGTAGTAATCAAGTGCAACCCCCAACGAGAACATATTAAAAAGAGAACGTGTGTGGATATTTACGAATGGGTTGAACGCTGGAAAGATTTTTAGTTTATTGTATAAATACCTACAAGAGTTTGTACAAATAGATACAAGACCAGTTAATAGGGGGAACAGTTATGCTTGCAACTTATATATCCAGCAATCAGTTTCGGGTCTCTGGTGATCGAAGTGCTGAATTTCAAACAGATAGAAGGGTCCGAGCTAATTGCGGGATTGATGGATATAAATATGGTACGGTACAGTCCGCTAGTTTTAGCGCTGGTTACACAACTGTAACCCTCTTAGAAAGTGAACTAACCTCAAATTTAACTGCAGTTCACTATGGCGTTGTATCACCATTTCCTCCTGGTAGTATGCCAAGGATCCCTGGTTTAGCAATTGTCTATGACCAAGAGGTTTCAGCAGTTGAGTTTATTGAAATAACTGGTCTAGCCTCTGGTCAAATTTATGACCTTTCATTATTACTTACTACCTCTGAAGTAACTGAACTTCGTCTTCAATTTAATGGTGACACTGGTAACAACTATCAGTATGCTTATCACGATGGTGGAGTTGCTGGTGGTGCGCCATCTCACTCAACTAATCAGAGTGGAGCAATAGATTATATTCAATTTAGTCATAAGTGTGATGTAGGTACGGGTCGGGTTCAATTTGGAGCAAAACCAATTGATTCAACAGCAGTTATTGTGCACTCATCCTTTTCTACATATCAAGATAGTAATGATTTTATGAAAAGAGAGTTAGTAGGTTATTACGCTGGTGGTCTTAGTAGTATTAAGATTTATGCTGCTCCAGGTAGCACTAGTTATTTAAGTGGCCGTGTAACCTTAACTGCACAGGAAGAAGCTATTCCAACCGAGACAACTACGACTACAACGACTGTTTCAACTACACTTCCACCTACTCCTACTACTACGACAAGTACAACTACAACGTCAACTACAATTACTCCTGCTCCAACAACCTCTACAACTACGACAACCACTACATCAACTACAGTTACAGTTCCTACGACAACTACAACTACAACGACTGTAACTACGACGACTACTACTACAACCGCACTTATTACGACTACGACTGCTCCTTCGTGTATCTGGGAAGATCATATGGATGATGGAATAGTAACACCACCTTGGACACCAATGGGCGCTCCAGTTGAAGCAGGTACAACTGTGATATTCCAAGGTGTTGGTACAGGTTATATGGATTCAGGACCTGTTCCGTTTGATTGTTCAAGTTACTACCAGACACAAGCTAGAGTAAGAAATAATGAAAGTGTCTCAAGTCATATTATGAGTCTACTTGATATGAGCAGTGGTCCTCCATATCAAACTGTTGTACGAATATGGTCAAATACAACTGGTACATATATTGAATATCAAGATTCATTTGGAACCACTTACTGGTGGGATGGTCTTGCTTGGACAATTGTTGGACTGACGCCTGCTGGACCACCTATTCCAGATAATATTTACTTTAGATTTGAATTTCAATTTGTCAAAGGGAATTTGATAGTTAATATTTATGACTGCACTATGGGTATTTTTATATCTACTGGTGCTTCTCCTGTGCCATGTGCTACTCTCATGGGTGGTGGCGGTCCACTTACTGGAGTCTATCTTGGAGCATATGCTGGATTCGGACCTACTAATACTTTCTATACAGAAGTTGATTGGTTTGGCTTTGGTTGTATACCAGGTTCTTGGCCGCCTTGTATACCGTACACGACTACAACAACCACTACGACTACTACAGCTGCTCCGACTACGACTACGACTCCTCCCGGCGAGTGGGTATCGAAATTTGGTTCTCCGAATTTCTGGGTTTGTGCTGTTAACTGTACTTGGGATGGAGATTCATATAATGTTGCAGGTCCTGGTCTACAGATTAATGCCGCCGGTACTTGGTATGTCGGTTACAGACCAACAAAGATTAGAATTACTGCGACGAACAATGCTTCGAAAGGTTGGACCCTTAGGTTAAGAGATTCTGGAAATTCAACTATAGCAACACTTCTTATACCTAACGGTGCTTCTCAGGTTGCTGAGGCTGATATTGGTTGGTTTACTAAGAATTTAAATAATATTGTAGATGATACTGCTCCTGGTATTGGTCAAATTGAGAATATTGAATTCTGGGAAGTTGGAGCAACGACAACCACCACAACTACTACAACTACAACTACGACATTTATTACTACTACCACAGCTCCTTGGGCGTGGGGCGATCACTTTGATAATGGCATAGTGGATACTCCTCCCTGGTCAGTAACAGGTGCTCCGGTTGAAGCAGGAACGACTGTTGTAATAGATGATATTAAGACTAATGAGTGTCTAGTTACTATGTTTGCTTATGAAACTGGTATGTGGGCGAGATGTCAAGCAAGAGTAAGAACACCTGGATCATCTAGAACTACAGTTATGGGTCTTACTGATCCTGGTGGGGCTGGTCCTGTTTTAAGAATTGAGGTAGATCAAGGTTTGTGCTACGTCTCATACTACAGTATGGGAGCAGGACCTGCTTGGCTCTATTGGGATGAGAAGAGTATGGGTTGGATACCACCTCCAACTCCTCTTACATCTTTTGTTCCAACTATGAATATGTATTATCGTTATGAACTTCAGTCTGATGTGAACACAATTTGGGTTAATATTTATAATTGTGCTGGTATACTGTTGTTCACAATTCCGCCATTAGCTGGTGCACCGTGGGCAGATTTACCTCCTGCATATCTCTATGTGATGTTGGGTGATTGTGATCCAGTATTCTTTGATAATTACACTGAGGTTGATTGGTTCGGGTTTGATTTGAGGTACTGGCCACCATGTCTGCCATATACGACTACAACGAGTACAAGTACGACCACTACAACAACTACTGCTATTCCTACTACAACGACAACTTCTCCCCCAGGTGAGTGGGAAGAGAAATTTGGATCACCAAGTTTCTGGACATGCGCAGCTAACTGTACTTGGGATGGAGATTCGTATAATGTTGCAGGTCCAGGTTTAGTAATTCAAGCAGCAGGAACTTGGGCAAATGGTTATCGACCAACAAAGATTAGAATTACTGCAACCAATAATGCTTCAAAGGGTTGGAACTTACAGTTAAGAGATAGTGGTGGAACTCCACTTGCAACTACGGTGGTTCCGAATGGAGCTAGTCAAGTTGGTGTGGCTGATATAACTTGGGGCGCTAAAGATATGTATAGGATTTATGATTTAGATGCACCAGGTACTGGAGAGATTGAGAATATTGAATTCTTCGTAGTTGGGGCTACTACAACCACAACAACAGCTCCTCCGGCTACAACGACTACAACTACCACGACATCTGCTCCAACCACAACGACTACTCCTGTTAGTCCCCTTGTGGCTTGTGATGGTTCTGTTTTTACTGATAATTTCTCAAGTATTACGGCTGATTGGTCTGAAACAGATGCAAGTAACATTGCATCACCAGGAGCTAACGGTTATGAGCATATTGTTCACGCAATAGATTTTGCTAGATTAATTGGTCAATTTGATATAGGTGGTGATTTCGATATCTGTCTGGAAGTAGATATATATGACCTTGGTTCAGCTCCCACTATCAGTACTTATATGCAATTTGCCTTGACTGAGGGTGTTAAAGGTGGTGCAGAAGCTTATGTCTGGATAAGAGGTGACGGAGCTGGTGGATTTGAGTATTATCTAGACGGAACTGATAATTTCAATTCTTGGGGTTCATATGGGACAATAGATGCAACCAGTACTCACTATATCAGATTTACTAGAAGTGGAACTACTGTAACTGTTTATGTATGGAACCCAGCTATAGGATGGGAGTGGAATGGAGTTCCTGGTGGTCTAGCAAGCACTAGTACATGGGATGTTGACCCCACTCCTACATTACAGTGGAGAGATAATAATCCTCCTACTGATCAAATATCTGGTACTATGGTCTCATTTAAGATCAATGTTGGAACCAAAATCTAGATGCTTGATATATGAAGATAGACCAAAAATCTGTAGGGATTTTCCGACTCTACAGACAAAACTTAAGAAACATTATCTATCTTGTACATATTGGTTTGATGAATTAGAGAGAAAAGGAGAATGTAGCAGATGTGGTGAATGTTGTGAACTTAATAAAGTATTTACAGATAAGATTGGACCATGTCCATATCTAAGGAAGTTGACATAGGGCGGTAACTTATTAGAGGGTTGCCGCCTTTCTTTTTTTAAACTGCCAGAGGAGTTAAGATGAACCTAATCATAAATTTCACTCCTACCGGCATGATTCCTACCAAGGAAATGACTCCTTATGTACCTATTACAATCAATGAAATTATTGAAGATGTACACGAAGCGTACGAAATTGGTATTACTGTTGTTCACCTTCACGCAAGAGACAAGAAGACGGGTGAACCTACATATAAAGCAGAAGTTTATCAAGATATTATTGAGGGAATTAGAAAATTTTCAAAAGATTTGGTTATTTGTGTTTCCTTGAGCGGTCGTACATTTAAAGAATTTGAAGAACGATCAGAGGTTTTACAACTTAATGGTAATGTAAAACCAGATATGGGAAGTTTAACTTTGAGTTCTGTAAATTTTAATTACCAAGCAAGTGTTAGCTCTCCAAAGATGATACAGGACCTTGCAAGAGTGATGAAAACTCGTGGCATCCTGGCCGAACTTGAAGCATTTGACTCGGGTATGATCAATTATGCTAAATACTTGGAGAGAAAAGACTTATTAGATCCCCCTCACTATTTTAATTTATTATTTGGTAATATTGCGTGTGCTCAGGCAACTCTATTACATATGGGAGTTATGATAAATGATTTACCCAATTGGTCTTATTGGAGTGCGGCTGGTGTAGGTGATGCACAATCTATGGTAAATTCAATTGCTATTGCCTACGGTGGTGGAGTAAGAGTTGGCCTTGAAGATAATATTTGGTACGACAAAGGCAGGACTAAACTTGCTAAAAATTCTGACCTATTAAAACGTGTTCATAATTTAGCTGAGGCAAATGAAAGAGAACTTATGACTTCTGAAGAATTTAGAAGATTCCTAGTTCTTCAACAAGATGGGAATTATGGAAGAATTTGTGGTGGAGTGAAACTAGAAGGTTCTGATCAAATAGGTTGGTAAAATGATATACGGAGATTATGAGATTTTTCACTATCATCCTAATATGATAGATCAGGTTGCAAAAGTGATAAAATACCTTTGGGGCGGAAAACGCGATTTTAGAATTGACCATCTCAAATGGAAACATTATGAAAATCCTTATTCAAATTTTCCACACGGAATAGTTGCTTTATATAATAGAGAAGTGGTTGGTTTTAGAGGATATTCTCCTATGAAATGGAGAGTTAAAGGACAAGAGTTTAAAACTTTAATTGCTGGAGATACAGTTGTAGATCAGAAACATCGTATGAAAGGTTTATCAGTGGCGATGGGTCAAGCAGCAAATAAATATCAATCAAACTATAAGTTCCTTCTAAATTTTACCTCAGGAGGTACTTCAACACCAGGTTATTTAAAATTGGGTTTTAGAAAATTTTTGGAGAAAAGTTATTATACAAGGCGTGCTTTTAAAGAAGATATAGAGATAAAAGGCGATTTTAGTGGGGTACTCTTTTTTGAAATTCCAGACCTAAAGAAAATTTGTGATCTTATTTTGAAAGAGGATAACTTTGATAAGATTACTCCAGTTCGTACTGAAGAATACTTCCAATGGAAGATGAGAAATTCTAAAAATAAATATTTATTTTTTGGTTATAAAGACAGAAGCTACGTTATTTTCTCAACTCAACCAAATGGTAATAATGGTTATATAGTTGATTACGTAGTTGAAAATGTTGAAGACCTCGACAATATTCTTCGTTTTATACTAAAGACAAAACCGTTTAATTTCACTATGGTTTATAATTATGGAGTTTGTAATAAGCTCTCTAAAGTTTTGAAAGGACTGAATTTTGAAGAATCAAGTATGACATGGCATTTACTAATACGACCTGTGAAAAAAGATTTCAGTGAAAGAGATTGGTTTGTTGAAGGAGTTGATACCCGAAAGATCGAGAACTGGAACATGAGAGCTATCTGTTCAGATGATGCTTAGATTTAGAACAAATTTAAAATAATCCGGAGGAAAATTATTAAAGGGAGAATAGATGGCTTGGGATAATGTTATAAATCTGTTTATAGATTCTTCTAAGGTTGATGAGAATCTTACAGATTTTCCAGTTGCAATTGACTTAAGTAATTTTCCAGAGGTTTTTGTAGAGTTAACGGAAGCTGACCGAAAGAAAATTAAAGTCACAACTGATGCCTCCGGAAACAACCAATGTTATGTTGAGATTGAGTATTTTGATTCCACCGCTCAGGTTGGAATAATTCACACAAAACTTCCTGCCATTGATTCCACTGCAGATACTTCCTTCTATTTCTGGTATGATAAGGATGAAGCAGATAATACAACCTACGTTGGTGATATTAGTGAATCTCCTGCTCAAAATGTCTGGGATAATAATTTTGTTATGGTTATTCATCCACAAGATCCAAGTGGTAATGGAGTGGATGATATTAAAGACTCAACTAGTAACTCTAATGACGGAACTCCATTTAATTTTGAAGCTGGAGATCTTGTTGAGATTGGTGGAGGGATTCCTGGTCGAGCAGTTGTTTTTGAAGAAACTAAAAATCAACGTATTGGAGTGCCACACCACTCCACTTTAGCACCCACTCGCCTTTGCTTAGAGGTATTTGCAATCAATGAAAATCCAGCGTGGGATGGGCCTAATTGGAATACTAGATCAGACCATTTAGTTTCAAAAACAGAAGCTGGTGGATATGCAGTAGGTTTGAATGAGTCAGGTTCGTATTGTACTGACCATTTATACTTTGACGTTTATAGAAACGGAACTTATGGTCGAGCGTGTGAACCATCATCCAATATTTCAGATGGGTGGCACTATGTTGCTTGTGATTATGATGGAAGATACGGTGTCCTTCAGATTGATGATACTGAGGTTCAGATAAATGATGCTGGAGGAACTTATGATATTACTTATTCTAATAGTAATATGCTTCAAATAGGTTGTGAAGCTGGTCCAGGAACTAGTCCTCCAAGTCCAGCTCTGCTCTGGGAGGGCAAGATTGGTGAAGTCAGAATTTCTAATGCTTCCCGACCTGATGCTTGGAGAAAGGCAACATATCACAATTTATTTGGAACTCTTTTAAGGCAAACATGGACAACTACCACTACTACAACCACTACAACGACTACTACATCAACAACGACTTCTACAGCGAGTACTACCATTCCTTATTTTCCAACAACAACTACGTCTACTACTACGACAACTTCTACCACAACCACTACAACTACGACAACAACAACTAGTACAACTACAACAACTTGTCCTCCTTTAGAGTATGCCCTTGATCCTTCTTATACTAGTGCCGATATAACTCTATCTAACTGTAATTTAACAGCCACAAGTACTGGTTGGGATGGTGGTTGGGATACTACTTATGCCGCTCCAGGTTTCCCTGTAGCAAGTGGCGGCAAATGGTATTGGGAAATTCACATTGATGTTGGCGGTGGCCAAATGCTTGGAGTTGAGAAGCTCCGAGAGACAAACAATCATGTAGGATCGAGCGCTGCTGGTTATGGAATACTCAACAATGGTAGTATATGGAATGGTAATTCTCAAGCTGGTGATTTGGGAGCTGATTACGTTACTAACGATATAGTTATGATCGCACTAGATCTTAATAATCTTAAGCTCTGGTTTGGTCGTAATGGTAGTTGGTATGGAGCTGGTGCTAATCCAGCAACTGGTACTAATCCTGCATTTACTATCGCAAGTGGTGGGACTTACTATGCCGGATTTAGTTTGGGCGGCGGCACCGATAGACAGATAACGGTCAATTTCGGGGAGACATCATTTACCCATACTCCACCTTCTGGGTTTAATGCTCCTGAAGATTATACTACCACCACTACTACAACTACAACTAGTACAACTGTACCACCAACGACTACATCTACGAGCACGACTACTAGTACAACTACAACTAGTACGACAACAACTACACTTCCTCCAACTACTTCAACAACGACTACTACAACCACCACAACAACCACTACAACGACAACCTCTGCAACTACGACCACCAGTACGACTACCACAACGACAACCTCTACGTCGACTACTACTACGTATCCTCCTGGTCAACTAACGTGGGACCCAACCTGGAAGGCTGCACAGTTACAGTTATTCAATAGTAACCTTACTGTTAAATCAAATGCGAGTGGTTGGAAATCTGTGGGTGGAACACTTGGAAGAGCGTTTGGTAAGTGGTATTGGGAGATCACAATAGATGTTATGGCTAGCGGAAATAGCCATATGACGGGTATTGCTCAAAGTGGCCACCTTGTTGAAAACCGCTACCCTGGTCAAGAAACTACTAGTTATGGTTATTTTGATAACGGTCAGAAGTATCACAGCGGTGGTGGTTCTGTTTATGGAAATAGCTATAGTGAGGGAAATATAATTGGAGTTGCTCTTGATTTGGATAGCGGTAAAATTTGGTTTGCTGTTAATAATGTCTGGCAAAATAGTGGTGATCCTGCTGCCGGAACAAATGCGGCTTTTAGCGGGATAGCTTCAGCAACTTGGTATCCATTTCAAGGAATTTACGACTCAGGTGACCAATCCTCAATAAACGGGGATTCTGTGACTCTAAACTATACCCCACCAACTGGATATTCGGCCCTAGGTGGAGAAAGTGTAACAACGACCACGACTACCACTAGTACGACTACGACAACTTCCACTTCAACAAGCACGACTAGTACAACAACCACAACAAGTACGAGCACAACTACGACAACTCCTCCTCCGACTACTACCACAACAACTACTACAACGACAACTAGTACGACAACAACGACAGCAACGACAACAACTAGCACGACAACTACCACTACATCTACAACTACAACTACCACAACTAGTACGACAACAACAAGTACTAGTACAACAACGACTACACCTCCTCCAACCACAACCTCAACTTCTACGACGACGACTACAACCAGTACGTCAACATCAACTTCTACCTCGACATCTACAACTACTTCAACGAGTACGTCGACTTCTACAACTAGTACGACTACAACTTCTACAAGCACGTCTACCACAACTACTACTAGTCCTCCACTCTTTGAAATTAATGAAAGTTGTACTGATTTGTACGGTTCAACTCGTGTGTGTCAAAGTGTTACTCCAGATAGAACTTTCGAGATTACTAGTATAGTTATAGGATCGTGTCGAATTGTAGGTACTTCTGGTACAGCTAGACTAACTATATATACCTACCATCCTACTAATCCATATAGTGGAGTACTTTTAGGTACTTCGGATGATGTAGCTATTACAACTACTCCCACTACTCTTACATTCACTTTTGCTTCTCCTGTACAGATAGGAGCAAAATTCTGGGTGGTCATGGAGCCATCTGGAACAGCAACAAATGCTTATACGTATAGGACTAATTTTAATGCATACGCAGGTGGTTCTATAGGTTACTCATGGGATGATGGTGTAAATTGGGCTTTTGATGCCTTCGATATGTGTGATATTAAGATCTATGGTAATGATCTTGGCCCAACTACAACAACTACTACAACTTCTACTACTACAACTACAACTACAACCAGCACAACTACAAGTACGACAACCTCTACGTCGACCTCGACAAGCACAACTACTACAACTACAACCAGCACAACTACAAGTACGTCAACTACAACCAGTACGACTACAACCACAACAACTTCAACTTCTACAACTACAACCTCAACTTCCACTAGTACGACTACAACTTCTACAACAACTAGTACTACGACGAGTACTTCAACGACTTCCACTAGTACGACTACAACAACAACTTCTACTAGCACGACGACGAGTACTTCAACGACTTCCACTAGTACGACAACTACAACCAGTACGACAACAACTTCTACTAGCACGACGACTACTACAGTTCCTCCAACTACTACAACGTCAACCACAACATCGACTACCACTACTTCAACGACCTCTACTACGACAAGCACTACGACAAGCACGACTACCACAACTACGACAACTACAACTTTACCAATTGTCTCGTTTGTAGATGACTATTTTGATAACGCTGTCATTGATGCTTGGTGGCACCAAGAGCCTGGTTCTACTGGTTCGTTCGTCGAAGCATCGTTAACTATAAATAGTAGTCAAGAGAATATTTTAGCTGGTGGTACAGCAGACTTTAACTGGCTATACCAGGGTATGATTGCTGGAGATTTCGACGTAGTTGCTAAGTTGATTAGCCTTACAAACTTCAATCAAAATCAACAGATAACTGGTTTAGTTGCTTATGTAGATAATAATAATTGGGCAGCAGTAGGAAAGAAATACTACTTTGGTCAACAAGCGTGGGTTACTCACAGGGTAGGTGGTCCTTACCATGAGAACTATACTGCTGACACAAACCTACCGTTCTTCTTGAGGATTAGAAGGATCGGTTCTCTATTTGAGACTTTCTACTCAACAAATGGAATAACTTGGACTCCGTATGATCCTGTTGCTGGTAGTCTTGATAGTACAGCTAATGTTAAGATAGGTCTATTTGCTAATGATCAATATACTACACAATTTAGTGCAGAGTATGACTTTACTCTTAATAGTGGTTCATTTATAAGTACAACTACAACGACGACAACTAGCACGACAACTACTACGACCTCGACATCTACGACTACAACCACTGCTCCTTGTCCAGAGTATACTTATTGTGATTCTACTTGTGCTCCTTGCTATGAATTAACTCTCAGTGGTTGGTCTGGATCTTGTGATTTAGCTGATTGCTCAGCTCTTAATGATACTTATATCTTAGAACCATATCATGGCCCAGGTGGATGTAAGTGGGCACATTATCTTGGTGTTCTATATGACGATGATAATGAGATAAAGATAACTTGTGATTATGGAATCTGGGAACTTAGAGTAACAGTAGATGCAACCGCTTGCCTGATATTTGAGGCTGATGCAGTTGTAAATACGTGTCCTCCAGAAGATTACATTTCTTGGACACAAGTGGGTGGAGATTGTGTAGGTGGTTCGTTTACTCTTGTTGGACAACCTTGTCCAACTACTACTACGACTACGACTACGACAACTAGTACAACTACAACCACAACAACTAGTACAACGACTACTACGACTACTACGACTA
>Ga0209635_10000005_pt1 | contig 121407 bp, 127 predicted proteins | sample DeeMarSWOR230_32_FD_187463 | JGI IMG/M metagenome (GOLD analysis project Ga0209635, IMG submission 187463) | Marine sediment microbial communities from White Oak River estuary, North Carolina - WOR-2-30_32 (SPAdes) (version 2) | ecosystem: Environmental > Aquatic > Marine > Intertidal zone >...
AAGGTTATGTAAATAGGTTCTTTGTAGTAAAAAGGTAAAACAAAAACTAAAAACTGATATCTTCCAGCTAAGCAAGCTTCAATATTCCAAGAGTTCGCTATAATTTATTAGTGGTAATTACTACTTTTTACTTCTTTTTCTTTTTTAAATGAATTGATAAAGCTTCAAAAAATAATTCAATTCTATCATCTATTCTGCCAAAATCCACTACTGATGTAATTGTTGTAACTGGAGTTTCAACATTAACCTTAATACGGGTAGTTTTTTTATCAACTACCCAAATTTTAATAAAAAGTTTTGAAGGATATGAAAGAAATCCTGAATTTGTAATTGTTTCAATTTCATAAGTTCTTTTATCTTTTTTTACTATAGTCCATTTCAATTTTGCTAGTACTTTTAATGTTCCATTCCAAACTTTAGTTATAGAATAATCACTCTCAACTACATGTTCTTTTTTACGCAAATAAGCCAATTTTTTCACTTTGATTTAGAATAGATGTTTTTTCAACATTTTTTTATTATTATCTCTTAGCTTTAAAGAATTCTTCTAAAAATAATTAAAGGAGGGAAAAAGAGTGAAGTTAAGAAGCCTTCTCCCTTTTCCTAACTAATTTAAAGAAAGATCCTTTAAAAACTGTATTTCAATTCCGCAATATATCCAACTTTAAACTCTAATTCTTTATTGCTACAATAAAAATATCTGATAAGATGCTAATATTTTCCTTCATTTTATAATACAATATCAGCGTTATTCTCAGGATTATTAACGAAAGAAAAAGAAATAAAGTATTTTTTCAAGCGATCTATTCTATATTTTTGATTTTTGATTTTCCAAATTGAAAAATAAGTAATCCCAACAGCCAAATTATAGCTGATTCTAATAAGACAGCATAAGCAAAATCTAGATTAAAAATAACTTCCGCTCCAATAAAAATCCCAATAGAAATAAACAAAACTATTTGCGCATTTATCATGACTCCTATCATTTGTTCACGTGCATTCTCTGAAAATTCAGGTCTTAACATAGCAAAACCAAGAGCCAAAACTACATTTCCAGCTATCAATAATCCCATCAATCCACTATACCCAATAAGAGTTAGCAAATCGATTTGAGGAAGCAAAAGCAAAGAAATCACTGTAACACCAACACCAATAGGAATCGCAATTACCCAGCTCTGAATTAATCTCGCTTTTGCAAATCTATCAATTCCTGAAGGAGACTTCTTATGAAGAAAAACACCTTCTTTACCCACAAAACTAATTTGACCAACAATCAAAACTGCAAGAAAAGCAAATAAGAATACTCCAATAATCAAGGAATCTTCGGGTCGACTACTCCCTTTAATCAAAAATATGTTAACCAAAGCCATCAATCCTAAAATGTAGATTAATTTAGATAAATTCTCAAGTCTTCTAGCGTAATCCTTAAACACTGCAGCCAGTAGGCTACCAAATGATCCTCCTCCTCCAAGAAACCTTATTGATTTATAGAAAATGCCATCCGGCTTAACCTTAGAAGCTGTAAAAGATGTGGGCTCAATACTATAAAGTCGTCCAGCCAATTTTGTACCAACCCACAAAGCTCCAACAAAGAAAAAAATAAGTCCAAAAATGTTAATCCATACTCCATAACTATCGACCCCTAAACTACCCGGATTGGCAGCAAAATTCAATATAATCTCTGCTCCCCAAGAACTAGGTAAAAAACTAAGAATAGATCTTGTTAACTCGCTTGTACTTGGATTACTGAGAGCCTCTGTCAAACCACCACCAATTATCGCATACATAATAGCAATAATTGGCAATCCTAAAACAAGAGAAAGTGCCTTTCCAATATCCTTTCCTCGAGCAGACTTTGCAAATCTAGTTCTAACAAAGGCAGAAATAACCGTGCCAATCCACAATGCACAAAGAGAGATAACACAAAAAACCAAGATAATAATGAAAATTTCTAATAAAGTTAAACCTAAAGTAGCTAAGGAAGCTGTAAACAATCCAGCAACCAAAACAATAAAAATTGCATAAAAAGGCATTACACCAAGAAACTCACCTAAAAGCACATCACTTGGCTTTACAGGAGCTGATAGGAAAATCTCGATTTGACCAGCCTGAATACCCTGCAGAGTATATGTAATTGGCACTATCATAAGATAGAAAAAGACCATAAATAACAAAATAGGAACCATTGCAATAGCTACTTGAGATAAAAAGAAACCTAATAAATCATCAATAAACAGACCGGCAATAAAAGGTGCAATAAAAGCAACATAAACAAATAAAAAACCAATAATCAGAATTGGAAAAAAGGATCTTATTTGCCTAAATCTACTTATCCTTAGTCTATACTCGTTCCTACCAATCAAAAACCACTTAGGAGGAGACAGCTTTTTGGTTCCTCCAAGCTAAAAGCTCTTTTTCTTCAACTCCGCCAGTTAATGCGATAAAGGCTTCTTCTAAAGTTTTCTTATTTGCTTTTACCAAAATCTCATCAATTGTTCCTACTGCAATAAGCGTACCCTGATTAATAATACCGATACGGTCACATAATTCCTCAACTATTGGCAAAATATGACTGCAAACGAAAATAGTTTTATTGGCATTATCCGCCAAAGATTTAATCAATTCCTTAACCATAAGAGCAGCCCGTGGATCCAAGGTAGACGTGGGTTCATCCAAAAAAAGAATCTGTGGATCGTGAACAAGAGCAGCAGCAATTAAAACCTTCTGTTTCATTCCACGACTAAAACTCTCAAGAAGAAAATCTCGTCTTTCATAAAGATTGAAAAGTTTAAGCAAATCTTCAATTCTCTTTGGCAGAATATCCTTGGGAACATCATACAAAGACCCTATAAATTCTAAGAATTCATAGGCACTCAACTTCTCGTAAAGTCCGGGGGACTCGGCAAGTAAACCTGTTACTCTTTTAACCCTTTCCTCATCTTTAATTATATCAAAATTATTCACATATGCAGTTCCACTGGTTGGCTTTATTAAACAATTCAATAACCGAACAGTTGTAGTCTTGCCTGCTCCATTAGGTCCAAGCAAACCAAAGGTTTCTCCTTCAAAAACTTCCAAAGAAAGATTATTGAGAGCCTTTATTGCATATCCTTTTCCGTAAAACTTTGATAAATTATCAGTTTTTATGATACTTCTATTCATATCAACATTATTCCTCTTCTATTCAAATTCGATTTATTAAATTGAAGATTTAAAGTTAATTCATAAAATTTATTTGGCGTGCATAAATATTTAATATCTATTTAAAAAACTTAATTATCTGGTGTTAATTAAATGGAAAATTCTTCTAAAAACCCAACTGTTAAAATTATTCTTGTAATAGCAATAATTGCAATAGTAGTTTTTGCTGCCTATGCAGTCTTTACATATCCTAAAACAGTTGTGGATTTTCCGGTTTCTTTTAGCATTGGCGCGGAAACGGAAGAGAGGGATTTCGAATTATCAGTATTGCAAAGTAAGGTGCAAGTAGAGATAGTAATTAACACTGGTTCAACCTTATGGACCGCATCTATTATACATCAAAATGTAACTATTTGGGATCATCGGGCTACTCAAGGAGGACAAACAACTTATCAAAGTGAATGGCTAGAGCTTTCAAGCGGACAATACAACTTTACTTTTACAGCAGCTGGATTTGGAGAATTAGATGCAAATGTAAAAGTAATTGCCAAGGGTGGCTTCTGGTAATTATTGGTGCCATCTTACCTGTTTTTTATAGTAGATTCTGAACGGATTTAATTAGATGCTCTTGCCATTTATGTAATACTTATTCTGGCTTCATAACACTATAAAGAAATAGCTTCCCAAATTCTTTGGTGAGGCTAGAGCGTATTGGGTCAATTAGAGGAGAGAAAATTAAAGAAAATACAAATCTCACTAAGCAAGGCAAATATAGCCAAAAAAATCTCCTCCACCTTTAAAACCGCATATAAAAAGCTCGATAAACGATCCAGCTTAAAGGATGATTTTGAAAAACATCGGTCAAGTAATACAAATACAAATTTAAGAAAATTCCCTTCCCACTCAAAGAATGAAACTGAACTCAAAAAGATTGTAATACCTGAAGCTTCATCTGGTTGTATTCATCATCTTGGTTATTTAGCTGAGCGCGATTCAAAGATAGCTATCCCTGACGAATGCATGATATGCAAGGACCTCTTGGAATGTATGCATAACAGCATAGGAAAATAACTGATATTCTAATGGTACATTTTTTTAATTTTATGAAAAAGAAATTTTTCTTTCTTAAACATGATAAAAGAAGAGGGTTTATTTCATAGTTTACCAAAGGTAAAAAACAAATGAAAAACCATCATAGAAAAAATTTCTTATTTGATCAAGAAAAAAAAATTGATAAGCGTCTAATTTTTATTAGTGCCTTATCTCTAATCTGGTTTGTTTTAAGAACAGGTACCAAGCCATCAAGAATTACTTATCCTTGTCAGAGAGTAGCCTTAGCAAACAGTTCATACTTGATAGGTTTATCTGTTCTGCTTTGGTTAACTTCAACTCTGATAAAAACTAAGAATTTCTTTGCCAAACAAGCAATAACCATTATCGCAGTAATAATTATAGCAAATATAGCCTTAACCAGTATTAATTTTTTGGGAGGCTTTGCTTTTGCTCAAGAAGTTAATCCCAACCAAGAACTGCTGCTTAGCCTTGAACCCTTGCAAACAAGTGTTACTTCTGCTTCAGATCTTTTTGTAGTAAGCGGAAGATCATTTGCTCATATTAGCGAAATAATAACTCTGATGAGCGTTAATAGATTGTATTTCTACCAATCAAATGCGACTGGAGAAAATCAAGCTTCCAATGGTCTAATTGCTAAGGATGATGTTGTTTTAATAAAAATTAATGAGGAATGGCCCTTTCGTGGAGGAACAAACACAGATATTCTAAAAGAGCTAATTCAAGTGATAGTGGATCATCCTGATAGTTTTGCTGGAGAAATTGTTGTTGCAGACAATGGTCAATGGCAAGGAAGCATGGATTGGTCACAAAATAACGCAGAAGATATCTCTCAATCCACCCAAGATGTTGTTAACTTTTTTTCATCTTCTTATAATGTTTCAACTTATTCTTGGATTCCAATAAGAACAACACAAGTAAACGAATATTCACAAGCAGACATGAATGATGGCTATATACTCTATGATACAGCTGATCCGCAAACCGGCTACTATGTTTCCTATCCAAAATTCAAAACCCAATATGGAACCCACATTAGCTTCAAAAATGGAATATGGAATGGAACAGACTATGAAAAAAGACTCAAAGTAATCAACCTTCCCGTCCTAAAAACACACGGTGCCTATGGAGTAACTGCTGCTCTAAAACATTATATGGGTGTTCAATCTCAAGGAGAAACCCAACCAGGCCTATCCAATGGGCACTCATCTATAGCCACTGGAGGGATGGGAACACTCTTGGTTGAAACTGGTCTTCCAACACTAAATATCCTTGATGCTATTTGGGTGAACGCAAATCCACCTCCATCCCTTGCCAGAGGTCCAAACACTCCATATGATCAGGCAACACGAATCAACACTCTAATAGCAAGCACTGACCCTGTAGCACTTGATTACTGGGCAGCAAAACACGTTCTCATGCAAACAGCAGATTTGATTGGATACACCGACACTCACACCATAAATCCAGACAGTACAGATAGTACCGGCGTAAAAAATGAAGCCTTTGGTGTTTGGCTCAAACTAACAGAAAATGAACTAGCAAACTCAGGCTATTCTGTTACCTCCCAAGAAAATGAAATGAACGTGTATATAACAAGCGAAAACCTAAACCCAACTCCTAGTCCGACTCCTATCCCAACTCCTAGTCCAACTCCTACTCCCACACCAACGCCAACTTCCACATCATCTCCTACAATATCACCAACAACAACTCCTTCACCCACATCAACTCCAACCAGTACTCCACCACCAGAACCAAAACCGACTCCAAATCCAGAATTTAGTTTCCCAACAGCATATGTTGCAGGCGGAATATTAGCTGCAGTGGTTGTAATTGTAGCGATTTTATTGTTAAGAAGAAAATAATTTGGATGCGGGAGGTGGAATTCGCACCCTAATTTACCAGTAAAATATTGCTGATTAACTTTAAAGAATAGATATTTGTTATCGTGGCTTGCACAATATCTCCTTAATTTTTCGTCCATACAACTTGTGTTTTGACAAAGGGTCATAACTAAAGAACTCTTTACTTTTCAAAGCCTGAATAATCACTGCTGTATCAACACCCCCACCTTTAGGGTAGCCTTTCCATCCAGTTCCAGCAACTGCAATTATCTCTTCCCCCAAAGGAACAAGTTCTCGTTCTGCCATCCCCATTGCTAAATGAACACAAACTTTTAATCCTTCACAAATTCTGCGATAAGCCAACTGTGCAGCTTCAGGATAAGGAATTGAACCCTCTGGGAGAAATACAACCTCGTAGCCAGCTGATTCTACTTTCTTTTTTATTTTCTTGGAAAAAGTAGGACAACCAACACAACCATAGTCACATCCAACAAATGTTAACTTAACATTTGACCCATCAAATACTTCAAGGGCTTTTTCAGCTGTTTGCCCTCGCATAGAAGCAATAACAACATTCTTGATTCTATTTTTCTGTGCTGCTCTCTTAGCTAATAATAGGGTATTTGTTGTGTTGTGTTTTCCACCAGAATCAAAATAAACTATTTCTGAAATCATTTTGCTCTCCAGATTTTCTTCTTTCACAGCATCAACTCCAGTTAATTTGTAAATATCCTTTACTAAGTAAAGTATTTAAGTATGAGCTAACACAAGGTAAAGCTGATAACGAAAAGGAAAGGATTATGTTAGAATATCCTATAGCGCTGGAATCAATACCTTGTCCAGTTGAAAAGACTGTGGCATTAATTGGAAGTAAATGGAGTATTCTTATTGTTAGGGAACTTTTCAATGAAAAGGGTTCTTTGAGATTTAGTGAGCTTTTTCGTAGACTTCAGCCAATAAGTTCAAGAACTCTCTCTAAAAAATTAAAAGAACTCACAAAATATGAAGTAGTAGAAAAGACAATTAAACCTACTACTCCTCCATCTACTTATTATTCTTTGAATGAAAAAGGAAAAGACTTAGCTTCAGTCCTTAGAGCCATGGCAAAGTGGAGTTTAAAATGGCACACTACTTCGCAATGAAAATCTAATTAATTATTTTACTTGTCAGTTAGGAGTGGGATTCGCACCCTAATTTACCAGCAAAATATTATTTTTGTTTAAATTTTTTTCTGAATTTTATGAAAAGAGCTATAGAACCTATTAAGGCGACAATCACAATTATTGGAACTATTACATTAGACCCAATAGTTAACCCATCTGGAGAAGGTTCTGGTGTTGGAATTGGCGAATATGTGTTTTGTTCAATGATTATTGTATAATTGATGACGTTGATATTTGGATTAATTTTCATATAAAAATTGCCAGCGTTATCCTGAATATAACTAGTTCCACCAACAATATTACGAGGGTTATAAATGGAAGAGAAATTTGCATATATAAGATCAATTTGATCAGCATCTGATCCGTTTGGAAAGGTTCTAATAGTAATAAAAGTAGGTCCTCCTAAAGGAAATAGAGAAGGCACTAGATAAGCGATATATTTAATTCGCCACTCAACATGGTCACAAGTGAAAGAATCTGTAATAGCATAACTACAAGAGCCAGAAAATCTTGCCACCTCACTCCAGTTACCGTGTGTTGAGGTATCTATTGGAACTGTGTTTTTTGGAATATAAAGAGACCAAGATGGGTAAAAATCATTAGGTTCATCCCATATTGTTGCCACTTTTTCATCAAGTAATGCTTTATTAACATTCAAGTAATGAGTGGTGTTATGATTAACATAAGCTATAGCATTAATTCTTCCAACGGCATCAAATCGATATGTATCACTAATATCTAGAACAACAATTTTGCCAGAAGTTATTTCACTTAGATAAAAAATTGCATCTGATTTGTAGTCGTTTGGTTTTATATCGGCTAATTTGATTTCTCTTTCTTCATTATCTACTAGATTATCTACTACTACCAGAGTATCTCCGTTGTAAACATATGTAACTAGAGCGCTGGAAAATTCTGCATTTACATTAATGATTAGTGTGGTTGATAATGTGAAGAATAGAATGATCACAAAAAAAGTAACCAATTTATTCATGGTTTATTTTTCTCTATTTTTTATTGGATAAATTATTATCCTTTCAAACTATTCAATATTATTCAATTAATTTCATTGCTAATTTTCTAGCAAATGGAATAGCTAATATGCTTGTTGGAAAAGCGACAATAAAACCAATCACCCAGTTCTTAAGAAACCTGTAAATAAAGCCTTCATTCCAACCTGTATTTAGTGTTACCATTACAAAACTCATCGTTGTATCTATAGCCAAAGTCATAAAAAAAGCTACTAACAATCCACGAACTTTACTGTTCGAGTTCATATCAACTAACCTTCATATATGAAAAATAAATTACTGCTATTTTTTAGTTTTATGTTTGATCACAATTCAGTTTTAGACAATCTTAAAAAAAAGAAAGTTTTGGAATTTTGTTGATTATTAATTAAATACATTATTCTGGGAAGAAATACGCTCCTGTACCTTCAACAACATGAACACCAGTTAAAGGTCCAACCATAATATTAACACCAGTGAAAGTCGCCTTTATTTGAACACCTGTCAAATCTCCAGTAACACCATGTTTTACAGCAAATCCTTCAGTTAAAGCTCCAAGATATACAGCTCCATGGTTTATCGTTTCTGTTCTTCCAGCAAGGGTAAAAGTGAAAGTTGGTCCTAAATACAAATATGGACCACGACCAATAATTTTAGTATTCACTGTTCCTTCAACTGTTCCTGCAGAATAAACATCTATTGCATGAAGCAAAACGCTCCCTGTTCCCGTCACAGTGTCCAACTGGACTGTTTGTGCTATACTTTGACTTGTAATACTGTTTCCCCAAGGACCTCCATAATGATAAACCTCACTAATTGAGCCCTTAACATGCAAAATATCACCAGTCATAAACTGTTTACCAGGATCAACACCAACAAGAACTGAAACTTGTGTGAAGGTCCCTGTAGTAGGAGGAAGAGCTAATACAGGTACAGTTAATGAAAAAACAAATAACAATGTAGATAATGATAAAAGAAAAATTTTTTTCTTCGTCTTTTTCACCTCCTTCTAAAGAGAATAGTCTATTTAATTGTGAATTACTAAGGTCGGAAAATTACATACGGATTTTTGCGCAATTTTCCGAAAAATCCAAAATTGATGATAATTGCTGATTTTTTTAAGATCATTAGGTTTACATAATTTATTTCTAAGGTTTTTCTGATTCTTAATTAGTTCAAATATTGTTTTACTTTTTCGTTTTCATAGGAGATTCTTACTTTTAATATACGTCCTCCCCGCCCTCTCTCACCCATAAAAAAGCGAGACTCCACTAAACCCAAGTTTTCCAATTCTGATAATACTTTTCCACTCCTACCAGATCGACCATATATACTATGCTTTGATACTTTTCCAGTCTTTACTATCTGCATTAAGGTTCTCCATCCAGCTTTCTCTAGGGACAATTTTTGTTGAAAATAGTCATTTTTGAATGATTTGATTAGATAATCAAATGTTCTTTGAGCATAATTGGATTTAAACTCGATTTTGGGAACGATAGAAGTGGGCTCAATCAGAACTTTGACCTTTTCAATATCACTCGTTATTGTTTTTCCAAATTCATCAGCATAAATTAGTTTAGGATTTAAAGCAATCTCTCCCGAATACCTTGTTTTAAAAATTAACTTTATTGTTTTTATTTGAAAAGAACTCAGTAATTCTTTTCCTATTTGAATCGATCCGTTTTGTAATAAATAACTTGGTTGAATACTTGTAATTTTTAATTTTGGATTTGTCAAGTTTTCAATACTATTTAGGTAACAAAAACATTTTGAAACATTTACTATATCAAAACGTGCTTCAAATTTTTGACCAACTTTAACTCTTATTGGAACGATAAAATTTACTCGAAGATTTAATTGATTAAATTGGGTTTCCAATTTTTGGCGTTTTTTTCGATTTTCTTCAAGAACAAGTTTAGCCTTATCAAGATGTCCCTGCTTCTCAAGTGTCCAAATATAGTAAATTCTGATAATATTTAAAACAAATTCTGGGAGTTTAGAAGAATCTTTTTCTAGATTTTCTTTAAAGTGTTGGTTTGACAGCTTCCATTGATTTTTACTTGCGTAGAAAACAGGTTTAGCCAACTCTATTATTGTTCTAGGATCAGCTAAAATTTTGGTTGGTATTTGCATTAGTTTTTTAAAATATTTTTCTGTTTGGTTCATCATTCCAATTTGTGCATATTGCCTTAGAAGATCTGAGTAAACAACGCCTTTAGCTAGTAATGAATCGGTTTTTTCAGATAATGCAAGAGCTTTCAGACTGCAAGTTAATGCTTTTTTAAAATTACCTATTGATTCATATGACCTAGAGGAGAATGAATTTGCATAAACTAATCGAAGATAATCGCCAATCTTCTCTTTCTCGTCGATTTCATAAACCTTTGCAAACATTTTCAAAGCTTCTTGTTCAAGGAAACAAAAGTTAAAGGTCATCCCTGCAACGTAGCAGGCTTCTATTTGATATTGAAAATCCCCAAGTTCCTCGAAAATGGTGATTGAACGCAAAGACTCAGTTAATCCATCTTGTAATCTACCCGCTCCAGCATGATAAGCACCTAATCCAATAAGTGACCATGCAACATCCCAAAGAGAGTATTCTTCCTCAAAAATTCTCAAAGCCTCTTCCATATATTTTGTAGCCGTAGATAACATAAATTTGAGATGAAAAGCTCTTCCTTTACTTACTAAAATTCTTGCATACTCCAATCGGTCAGCAGTCGCATAAGGTTCAGCTTCTTTTATCAAATCCATTAAATTAGAAATTTCTCCAAGTTGAAAAGCTGAATCCATTGCTTTTCTATAAGCTCGCAATCTCACAACTTCATTTTCAGAACTATTAGCAAGCTCTTTAAACACTCTCATTGATTCCCTAAACATGTTATTTGCTAGATAAGCATCACCTAATCCTTCCATGGCAGTTAATTTCTCGTTAATGAAGCCTTGGTCATTGCCACTTTTTTTAATAACGTATGAGAAGTTTTGGATCGCCTCACCATTACTAAATTGTGAGAGTGCAACTTTACCTGCCTGTAGGGAGTATGTGATGGCTTTTATCTTATAGTCAGCTTTAACAAAATGATACGCAAGATCACTTTCTGGGATCAATGAACCAGATTGTTTTTCAATCTCAATTTTTTCTGCAATCCTTAAATGGTACTCTTTTTTCAAAATCAGAGGAATTTCTTCATAAAGCATTTCTCTAAATTTCATATGGTTAAACTTGTAGTAGCTTCCCTCACATTGCACTATTAAAGTTCTTTTGGAAATTCCATCCAAAGTTATAAGAACTTCAGTATAATCAAGAGAAATTACATCAGCTACCAATTTAGGATCAAACTTATCCCCCATGACTGAAGCTACGTCAAGGATTTTTCTTTGGTCAGGGTTTAATTCCTCTAATCTATGCAGTATTATATCCCTTACTTTCTGAGGAATATGATATTTCTCAACGGACAAAACCCATTTGTCATCTTTTTTTAAGAGATTTTTCTGATGATAGAGCATCCTCAAATACTCTATAACAAATAAAGGAACTCCATGACTATCAGAAACTAATCTTTTAAGAAGTTCGGGATGAACTTTATCACCTAACATGCTTTCAGCGATTTTTTCCACTTCATCGACTTCAAGAGTTTGGAGTTTAATTTCCTTATAGAGATCTTCTCGACCCATAAGTAATAGAAGTCTAGTTAGCTGATTTGGATGCTCTCCTGAATACTTAAAAAGTTCTTCTCTTCTTAGAGTTGCTAAAATGAGGATTCTTTCAGAGCTCACTTCACGAGCGAGATAATGGAAAAGAGAAAGTGATGCGGAATCAGCCCAATGAATATCTTCAATAACTAGAATCAAAGGTTTTTTGGCTGATAAGAAGAAAAGTTCCTTTATAATTCTATGAAAAGCTTGTTCTTTCCATAAATGAGGTTGAAAATTAACATATTCAGATTGGTTGTTTGGCAAAAGCCATGTTTTTATGCCTATTTTCTGATTAACTGATGAAACTCCTTCATTCTTCTTCAAAGATAGATAAGAATCAAATGCTTCTCGGAATGGAAAATACGGTATAGGCACATCACTTAAGCACCAACCAGCTAATACACTCACATCTTTTTTCTTAGCAATTTTCAGAAATTCGGTTATAAGCCTTGTTTTCCCACTTCCTGCTTCACCTGAAATTATTAAGGTTGATCCTTTGCCAGCAATTATCTGCTCTAATGTTCTCATTAATTTCTTTAGTTCTTGTTCTCTTCCGACGAAAATAGGTTCAGTTAAAATCTTAGAATATTGCATTAATTACCGCTCGATTGTTTTTTACGGTATTTTCCTTTTTTTAATTTGTTAGAAAGTAATTGAAAAGGATTATTCTGTTTCCAAATATTGTTAAGAAGAAAATAATTTATCAATGCGGGGGGTGGGATTCGAACCCACGAACCCCTTCGGGATAGGCTCCTGAAGCCTACGCCTTTGACCTAGCTCGGCGACCCCCGCAAAAATATCAAGCTACTTATCCGAAATGTATTTGAAAAGGTTTAAGAGTTACTATATTGTTAAACTGAAAGAAACAGGTGTAAAGAATGCCAACTCACGGGTCCTTATCAAAAGCTGGGAAAGTCCGCTCTCAAACTCCTAAAATTGAAGGCGTGAAAAAAACAAATCCTAGCCCAAGAAATAGAAATAGGAAAAATTATAGAAAACGTATACTTTTACAGAAAGAACCAGGTCAAAATTGGTACTAAGTCACTTAATAAATCTCTCCTTTTGATTTGGTTGTATTTTTCTATAAAGAACTTAAATTAAGAACAAATTATAGGTTTTCTAGTTTACTTTAATTAAGACCTATTTGAATTCTAATATGGTATCTTCGTCTTGACATTAGAAAAAGCAGCTAGAGAAATCATTAATGAATTAATGTCTCAATCTAAATTAACAAATTATAATTTACATAAAGCAAAAACTGATGTAGCTGCGAAGTTTAAACTTGATCATACACCCTCAAATGCTGAAATAATCAAATACTTAAAAACAAAAGAAAAAATAAAATTATTAAAAATTCTAAGAAGAAAAACTATCCGTACAATTTCAGGTGTTAGTGTAGTCGCTATAATGACTAAACCTCATTCTTGTCCCCAAGAGAATCCTTGTGTTTATTGCCCTGGCGGTATAGTGTTTGGAACTCCTCAAAGTTATACTGGATTTGAACCAGCAGCCCTAAGAGGGATTCAAAATAATTTTGATCCATATTCTCAAGTAAAAGCTAGAATAAACCAATTGGAAATAATAGGTCATAATGTTGATAAAATTGAATTAATTATAATGGGTGGTACTTTTCCTTCTACTCCAATTGAATATCAAAGGAATTTTATTAAAAGAGCTTTGGACGCAATCACTGATCTTCCTTCAAAAAATCTCGAAGAATCAAAAAATAATGCTGAAAAAAGCTTTCGAAGGAATGTAGGAATAACAGTTGAAACAAGACCCGATTGGTGCAAAATACCAAATGTTAATAATATGCTAAATTTAGGTGTTACAAGAGTAGAGATCGGCGTACAAAATCCTTCAGATAAAATTTACAAACTAGTTGAGAGAACACATTCTGTATCTGACGTAAAAGAAGCTACTCGTATTGCCAAGGATGCTGGACTAAAAATTGTTTATCATTTGATGCCAGGAATGCCTGGATCAAATCCTCAAAAAGATTTGCAATCTTTTAATAAAATTTTTTCTGATCCAGATTTCAGGCCAGACATGATTAAAATCTATCCTTGTCTTGTTACAAAAGATACAAAAATTCATGAGTGGTATCAAAAAGGAAAATATACACCCTATTCAACAGAAAAAGCTGCAAATTTAATTGCACAGATTAAACAAAAAATACCTCCATGGGTAAGAATAATGCGGGTTCAACGCGATATACCTGCTGGATTAATAATAGCAGGAGTAAAAAAGAGCAATTTGCGTCAGATTGTCCAGCAAAAAATGGAGGAAAAAAATATGTTTTGTAATTGCATTCGCTGCAGGGAAGTTGGCCATAGAGAAACAATTGATAAGATTAAACCAAGAATTGAAGATATAACCAGAATTATTACAAAATATAAAGCCTCAGAAGGATTGGAAATTTTTATTTCACTTGAAGATTTAAAAAATCAAATCTTAATTGGATATCTGCGTTTACGAATTCCTTCATCAAAGTTTTACAGAGAAGAAATCACTTCTTCTTCTGCTATTATAAGAGAACTTCATATTTATGGACCATTGGTACCTGTTGGAACTTATAAAAAAAAGGCATGGCAACACAAAGGATTAGGTGCATTTTTACTAAATGAAGCGGAAGAAATAGCAAAAGAGGATTATGACTTGAAGAAAATGCTAATAATAAGTGCTCTAGGAACAAAACAATACTATTCAAAATTTGGCTATAAGAATGACGGCATATATGTTTCAAAGAATCTAAATTAACCATTTATCCTCATCCACGCCTCTGAATATAAATAATCTTTTCAAGATTTATACGCAACTCAAAAATAGATAAATTTATTAATTAAGATAGTTTTCATGAATTTTCTTAGTAATATGTTCTTCAAAAAATCGCTATTGGAATTTTCAAAAAAAGCTATTTCCCGAATATTAACCATAGCTATAATCTTAATTATTATCATTAGTGCAATTGTTACAGTATGGTATTTTCAAGGATCTTTATTCAATCCACCAACACCTACTCCAACAATATCTCCCACTCCAACAGCAAGTCCCACTCCAACTTCTAGTCCTCCTCCATCAGAATGGAAACCTGATGGAATAATTGAAAAGAACGAATATACTCATACAGCTTTATTTGCTTCAGGATCATTAGAAATTCACTGGAAAAATGATAATGATTTTCTATATATGGCTTTAAATGGTCAAACTAAAGGTTGGCTCTCAATAGGTTTTGAACCCAGCTTTTCCATGAAAGACGCGGATATGATATTTGGATGGGTAACTGATAATGAAGAAATTGTTTTAGACTTATTTTCCACAGGTGCCTTTGGACCTCATCCTCCAGATACAGAACTGGGTGGATCTGACAATATTCTCGAATATGGTGGGATAGAAGATGAAACTAACACGGTTATTGAATTTAATAGAAGATTAATAACTCAAGATATCTATGATAAAGAGTTGCAGCAAGGTCAAACAGTTGATATTATTTGGGCTATGGGTTCAAATGATAATTTGGATTTTGCTCATAATATTGCAAAAGGAACAGGACAGATAATTCTGGATTAAATAATGTTAAAGAAAAAGAAGCAAACATAAAATAATGATAAAATTTTATAATTAAAAAAACAGGAGACTCTATAAAAGATTTTATATACCCAAACAATTGTTATTTCTGAACTATGAATGAAGAAAAAAGACCTTTAGGTGCTACTGTTGCTATAGTAATAATGGCTATTGCTTCGTTATGGTGGCTGATGCTAGGAATTTTGTATTTCTTTGGTGGTTTTTGGTGGTGGTATGTTGGTTTTCCTTTTGCTTGGTTGTGGGGAATCTTGTATGGTTTGATGGGATTTATTGGACTGGGAATTACAGCTGGACTCTATATGCGACTGAGACAATCTTATAATGCAACATTGATTTTGTCAATAATCTTTGTAGTGTTTAGTATTCCAGCTTTGCTTAGTGGTTATGGAATTGTTGGGGCGATTATGTCAGGGATTTTGCTTATTGTTTTGCTGATGCCTAGTGTAAAAGCTTATTTCAATCGTGATAAACCTCCTCCGGAATATGTTGAGAATGTTACATCTGTTTAAGAAGCAACTACAATGTTGTCAAAAATTTGAATCCAGTAATTAACTAAAAATCATCCTCTTTTTTTTAGATTATCAACCATAGCTATAAGAAAATCTAAATATTTTTTTGTGATTCTCTAAAGGATTATTTTAACTTATTTTTCAGAATCTTTATTCTCATGATTGATTTTTTCTATTTCTTCTTGCAATCTAGCAATTTTTTTAGGATCAGCTAAATCTAAAAACTCGTATATTTTCTTTTTGTTTCTAATTTCCTGTATTTTTTTTCTTCTATTGTTTGGAACTATATAAATTGGATATGCTCGCCAATACATTCTAAACATAATTGCAGGTACGTCAACCGTTTTCTTTACTAATCCTTCATCTACTAGATCTTTTAAGTAGTCTGAAAGTCTTTGTCTTGATATGTGTTTTTCTGAGTTATTTTCGACGAATCTTTTTAGAAGCTGTGTCCATCTTGTTTTTCCATGCTCATCGATGAATAGTGCTATGTCATATTTTGAAAAGTGTATAAGTCTTTTATTCAAATTTAGTCTATTATTAGACTGAGTCTAATCTGAGATTTAAACTTTATGATTAACCTATAAAAAATCTTTCTTTTTTTTAATTTATGCATTTATAGATTAAATAATTTAATAATCCATTTTGTTGCTTGATGATATTTTTCTTGCAAATCTTTTCCATTACTAATAAATGAGAGATTTTCCAATTTTTTAACCATTTTTTTCGGAAGTTCATAACTTATATACTGAATCTTAAAATCATGATGAAAAGGAGTGTATTTAATTCTTAAAACTTCAATTAATATTAGCAATGTAATTCTTTGATAAAGAGTCAAAGCTTCAAGATAGTTTTTTCTATTGATTTCCTTTTGAACAAAACAGTTAAACATTAAAAATTTTGTTTTTAATCTTTTTAGTCTTTTTTCAAGTTTAATTTCAAGATCTTGCTCGTTAATTTTAGCTGGTTCGAGCTCAGTTGTCTTATTGAAATAAAATAATACATCTCCATGAATTTCGGGATCAATAAATTTTTCAGGACTTTTTTTAGTTAAAACAACTAGATCAATTATCAAATAATCGCTTGAATCTCTTAGTCTATAGAAGGTTTGGCTAGTGTTTGGATAAGAAGACTCTAATACTTTATATTTATGAATTATTGGAGATAATGACGAAAGTACCTTTTCTACTTCTATTAAAGTTTGATTAATTTTATTTTTATCTGAAAGGATATAAAGGTCAATATCAGACCACTTATCTACACGATTAAAAGCAGCAGCACCACCTTCCCATAAAGCCTTAACGTAATCAAGCGATTTTAATGCTTCAACCAACTTGCGAATTATAATATCTCGATTTAATTTCTTTTGTTGCTGCATTTTATTATATTCCCGGATATCTGTTAGGCAACTTTGATCTAAAGTATCATTTTTTATTTGCTTTAAAGCATATTCGCATAGATATTGAAATATTCAATAATTTCTTTTATTATTGTATAATCAATTAAAAAGTGCAGCTTCAATTAAAATTTTAAGTGATTAAGAAAGTTTTATATGCAAAGCTCTAAGAGCATAGGCTGCTGAGGTCTTAACAGCTGATATCCCATAACTGCCACCTTTTCTCATCATTTTAAGCACATAACCTAAGCGAAGGTAAAAATCTTGATACGCTTTGTAGCGGATTTCCTCTATCTCTTTCATACTTAACCAAGGAGTTTCAAAAGTTGGTGCAACTGTATCATATTTATCAAAGTCTGTAATTCTGAGCCAACCATTCTTCTTAACTTGCTCATATAAAGGTGTACCAGGATAAGGTGTAGCTACATAAAAACCAACATCATCAGGATTTAATTCCTTCACAAAATTGATAGTTTCTCTAGCAGTTTGTTTAGTTTCCCCTGGAAATCCAATCACCACATTAGCGATAGTTATTAATCCAACTTCATGTGCAATCTTGTAGGCTAATCGTGTTTGGTTTAGTTTTAAGCCTTTATTCATTGCACCTAGAATAACTTCTGAACCTGATTCAACACCTAGCCAAACTGCTATGCAACCTGCCTTGCGCATAGTTTCTAGAAGCTCACGGTCAACCATATCTACACGTGTGCCACAGTCCCAGATTAGATCTAATTTTCTATTATGAAGCTCTTTACAGATTTCCATCACTCTCTTTCTATCTACCGTAAAGGCATCATCGTAGAAAGTATATTGATTTACACCATATTTTTTATGAATCATTTCCATTTCATCGACAATATTAGTTGGACTGCGCATTCGATATCCCCTACCAAACATGCGAACGGTGCTGCAAAAATCACACCAGTATACACAACCTCGACTTGTGATCAAGGGAAAGAGTACTTTTCCCATTCGCTTTAAGGCATTAAGCGGTAAGATATGGTGTGCTGGAAAAGGTAGTAAATCCAAGTTTTCTATAAAGGGTCTGTCTGGATTTCGTATAATTTTATTCTCTTGATTGCGATAAGTGATACCCAAAACATTATTTAACCCTGTTTTTGTTTGGAGTTTTTCAAGAAGTTCTAAAAAAGTCATTTCTCCTTCTTTGCGAACAACAATATCTAAGCTTGGGTACTCATTAAGGGCATTTTTATCCCAGAAACTTGCATGTGACCCACCAAGGATTGTGAAGGCTTGCGGATGTATTTCTTTAGCTATTGTGATTAGTTTCATAGCAGATTTGTATAGAAGAGTTGTTGATGTAACTCCTATTATATCTGAAGGTGTTTGCTTAATTCGATCACTAAAGGTTTTATATGTAAGTTTTTCTGCTTGACAATCTATGACTGTTACTTTATGCCCTTCTTTTTCTGCTATTGCTCCTAAATATGCAATTCCAAGTGGGATGAATGGAGGATGAGAGTGTACGTTTTGAGGATAAGGAGGATTAACTAAGGTAACTTTCATTGCAGTTCGTTCCTTTCTTTTTTTACGTTTGGATGGAATATATTGATTTCTTAATATGAGTTACTATCTTTTTTATTAACAGAATTATGAAGAATTTATTGTATTAAGTAATTAGTAACTTTCTGCCACCAATTAATTCTATAATTAATTATTTCAAAGGTTTCCTCTTAGCCTATTTATAGTTTATATAAATTTCCAACGCTATTCCAAACAAATTTTTTGGGCATTAGATTTGCCATTTTGCATTTAGCTTGCCATCCAGTACAATGAGTAGCTATAATTATTTCTGGATTTATACTTTGGATTTCTTGAATAGTCTTTTTTATTCTTTGTTCAGTATTTTTGCCTGATAGGTGAAATCCTCCAATAACTGCATAAATTTTAGAGATTCCCGTAATTTTTATAGCGTATTTTAAAGTATTTATGATTCCTGAATGAGCACAACCAGAAAAAATAACTAAACCTTTATTCTTAAGATTAATTATTAATGCTCGATCATCTAAAATTTCTACATCGGGTTGCCATAAACCATTTTTTAGGATTCTGTGTTGCTGATACCCTTTTTCAAAATTCGTTTCTCTAGGAATTTCACCGGTAATAAGAACCATATTATCTAAAAAAAGGCTAGGTTTTTTTGTAATAATTAATTTTGCAAACCTTGAGCTCTTTTTTATAGGAAATTCTGGATATCTGCGAATCGTACCATCAGATTTAATTACGCCTCTTGTTTTGAACATGTCCTCGTGTAAAATAACAGGCAGATCAATTTTATGAATTGCTTCTATTAAATATAGCAATCCACCTGAATGATCATAATGCCCATGAGAAAGAATTATACATTCAATCTTATTCGTTTGAATATCCATTAGTTCAATATTTTCCAAGATTACTTTTGAGGTACTGCCTGTATCAAATAGAATATTGTGAAGTTTACCCCTTCGTATTACCCTAATGAACATTGAAAATCCATGTTCTGCAAGTGGCAGATTTGTATGTTCAATAATTCCTTTTTTCAAAAATCGTTTTTGTTTCCAATTTCTAAAAGTTTTAACCTCTATTCTTTCGGATAAACAAAATAACTCAATAGAGTTATCAACAAGACTTAGAATTTCTAGACTATCTACCTCTTTTATTTTATAAAAAGAGGGTGGTTTTTCCTTCATTATGTATCCTCTATTTATAGAGATCCTTTGTAGTTTTTTGATGTCGGGCAACCTACGCATTTTTGAATTTTAAATCTGTTGCATGGGTCACATTTAACATTGCAAGGAGTTATTAAGCTTTTATTAGAAGTTAAATTCTCTCTGATTGGCAGAAACGAAGAAAAAAACATATCACTTATTGGATAAAATTCTGATCTTCGAATACCTTCACTGCTTCTTAAAGAACATTTTTCTACGGATATGCTTTCTAATGTGTCACGATTTTCAGCAATAACTAATGCAATAAGATTATACCCTCCAAGAGTTTTGAAAATTTGAATTACTCGAGGGCAATCTTTGAATCTTTTCAAAAGTTTATCCATTGCTGTTGCGCTTTCCATTTCTAACATGACAATTGCAGGGTGAAGTTTCAAGGAACTTGGGTTAATTAATGCTGCAACCTTCAAAGTGCCATTATCTATTAGCTTATCTAATCTTTTTTTCGTACCCATGCTAGAAAATCCTATGATTTCAGCTAAGTCTTTTAGTGTTGTTCGACCATTACTTTGCAGTTGCGTAATAATTTTTTTATCAACTTCGTCCAAACTACCAACCATGTTTATTTTATAAACAAAAAGTATTAATAAGGTTTATCTATTAAACTAATTTCCGTTAAAAAGATGATCTTAAATGAATACCACATATAAGTTGAAATCAAAACAGGATTCAATACCAGAATCAACTCTGAATCTAAAACTAAAGCAGATAAAACATGAAATTGCAATAATTAGTGGTAAAGGAGGAGTAGGCAAAAGTACTATTGCAATTAATTTGGCTGCCTCTTTTGCATTAAAAGAAAAAAAGAATAAAATTGGTGTACTTGATGCAGATATTCATGGTCCTTGTGTTCCAAAAATGCTAGGATTAAAAGGTCAAAAACTAATCGGAGGGCCTGCTGGGATGATTTTTCCCGTCAAAGGACCATTGGGTATGAAAGTAGTTTCAATAGATTTTATTCTCTCAAACGATGATACACCAGTAATTTGGAGAGGTCCCCTAAAGATGAGAGCTATCCAACAATTTTTATCTGATATAATTTGGGGAAATCTTGATTTTTTATTCATCGATCTGCCACCAGGAACTGGCGATGAACCATTAAGTATTATGCAATTAATTCCTGATATTGATGGAGTAATAATAGTCACTATGCCCTCTGAGGTTTCACAAGATGTTGTAAAAAAAGCCATATCTTTTGCTAGACACCTTAAAGTTCCTATAATTGGCATTATTGAAAATATGAGCGGTTTTGTTTGTCCAAAATGTGGAACTGAATTTGAGATTTTTAAGGCTGGAGGAGGAAAAAAAATTGCAAATGATTTATCGATTCCCTATTTGGGAAAGATTCCAATAGATCCGCAGATTTGTGTTGAGTCAGATAAAGGAATGCCATTTATAATAAGTACACCAAATTCTCTAACTGCCAAAGCTTTTAATTCAATAGTAATGAAAATACAGAAATTTATTAACAAAACATCAATGGAGGAAAAAAAATGAAAATATGCATAACTTCAACTGGAAAAAGCTTAGAATCTCCAATAGATCCTAGATTTGGAAGATGTTCTTATTTTCTAATTGTAGATTCTGAAACACTACAATTTGAGGCTATCCAAAATATAGCTGCTAATGCTGCGGGCGGTGCTGGTATTCATGCAACTCAAATTATAGCCAAAAAAGGGGTAAATTTGTTGCTAACTAGAAATGTTGGTCCCAAAGCATTTCGAGCCCTTTCATCAGCTTGCATAAAAATTTATACAGGTGAATCTAAAACTGGCTTAGAATTTATTGAGAAATTTAAAAAAAGTGAATTAAGATTAGTTAATTCCCCTAGTGTTCCTGTTAATAAAAATATTGAAAGCAAAAATATGCGAAAGATTGGAGGTGAATAATTGACAAATAAAATAGTTATTCCAACAAATGATCAAACCGGCTTAAACGCTCATCTAGCCGCTCATTTTGGAAGGGCACAATGGTATACAGTAATAGATATTGATGAAGGTAAAATCGGCAATGTGAATGTTTTCCCTAACATGGGAGAACATGCTGGAGGAGTAGGTTTTTCTCATGATAACATTTTGAAATTAAAACCCACTGTAATAATAGTTTATGGAATGGGACCAAGAGGTTTAACAACATTTCATAATGCTGGAGTTGTAGTAATGAAAGCTAATGCAGACACTGTTAACGAAGTTATTAATGCTTTTATTGAAAAAAAGCTTGATGAACTTACAGAAGGGTGTCAACATGCACACCATTGCTAAGGAAAAAAATAATTTTCCTTTTTTTATGAGGTTTTAATATGTCTAAGAAGATATTAAACAAAGAGCAAGAATTAATGCAAGAAATTGGCTATTCTCAAAGAGCGATCGACTTATATCATAACAAAGTTAACATGGGAGAAATGGAAAATCCTACTATCGTTACAAATTTTTTTGGTTCATGTGGAGACTTCATAAAATTGTATTTAGAAATTGATAAAAAAAGAGTGATAAAAGACGCTAAATTCTATTATTTAGGTTGTCCTGCTTCTGCTTCTTGTGCTTCAGCTATGACCTCACTTTTGAAAGGAAAAACTATTGATAAAGCAAAGAGGATCTCAGAGGATCATCTATTGGAGGATCTTGGAGGTTTGCCAAAATCAAAGCATGATTGTGCAAAATTATCAATAAGAACATTGAAGAAAGCTATTACCGAATATGAAATCTTAACTGATAAATAATTTCCTTATAGGTTGTTTTCGAATTTTTTCTTGATCCGTACTGATGAATTAAAGATGATAATTGCAGTTGCTAGCGGTAAGGGTGGAACCGGTAAAACAACTGTTGCTGTAAATTTAGCTATATCAATTAATTCAGGGCAACTCCTAGATTGTGATGTTGAAGAGCCTAATGCTCATCTTTTATTGAATCCAGTTGAAAATAAATTGAAACCAGTTTACACTTCGATTCCTTTTATAAAACAAGAATTATGCAATAATTGCGGAAAATGTGCAGTTTTCTGTCAATATCATGCTTTATTTGACGGTTTGGATCGGGTTCTTGTTTTTTCGGAAATGTGTCATAGTTGTGGAGGTTGTATTTTAGTTTGTACTAAAGATGCTATTATAGAAAAAAAGCATAAAATTGGAACAATAAATTTTGGGAAAGTGAAGGATTTTGAGCTTATTTATGGGAAACTTGATATTGGTCAACCGATGCCTGTACCACTCATACGAGCTGTAAAAAAGCAAATTAATACTTCTAAAAATGTAATTCTTGATTCTCCTCCTGGGACGTCTTGTTCGTTTGTTGAGACTGTTAAGGGTTGTAGTTTTTGTTTACTTGTAGTGGAACCTACACCTTTTGGTCTACATGATCTAAAATTAACTATTCAAGTTTTAAACAAAATGAAAATTCCTCTCGGTGTTGTAATTAATCGTGCTGGAATTGGTGACCTAAAAGTTTATGACTATTGCAAAAATCAGAGAATTCCCATCCTTCTTGAAATTCCTTATAATCGAAAGATTGCAGAGCTTTATTCAAGAGGAATTCCTTTTAGTGTAAAGATGCCTAGCTGGAAGAAGAAATTTAGATTGCTTCATCACAAAATTGAGGAGACTGTTACCAAATGAAACAATTAGCGATTTTGAGCGGTAAAGGCGGTACAGGTAAAACTTCCATTACAGCTTGTTTCGCTGGTTTATTAAAAAAATCTGTTATCGTAGATTGTGATGTTGATGCGCCTGATCTTCATATGCTCTTACATCCTAAAATACTTCAAAGCGAGCAATTTCAATGTTCAAAAATTGCAGAAGTTGATTTTGCAAAATGTGATAAGTGTGGTTTATGCAAAAAAAATTGCAGATTTGATGCTTTCACTATTGATTTTCAGGTAAAAGATTTAGCTTGTGAGGGTTGCGCGGTGTGTGCTCTTGTTTGTCCGAATAATGCAATAACTCTTAAAGATAGAATTTCTGGTAATGCGTACATTTCAGAGATCGAAGCTGGATTTATGAGTCATGCTTTGCTTAATCCAGGAGAAGGGAATTCTGGAAAATTAGTAACTTTAGTTAGACAGAATGCAAAATCTCTAGCAGAAAGAGAGAACCTCGAGTTTATTCTCATTGATGGACCTCCTGGAATTGCTTGCCCTACAATTGCAACAATTTCAGGTATTGATGCCTGTTTAATCGTTGCTGAACCAACTTTTTCAGGTTTTCATGATCTGAAAAGAATCTTGAAGCTGCTAAAGAATTTTAATATAATATCTTTTGTCTGCATCAATATGTTTGATATAAATCGAGATAATGCAAAAAAGATAACTGATTTTTGTCATGAAAAGCAAATAAAGGTTGTAGGTAAACTTCCATTTAGTTCTTTGGTTACTCAAGCTATGATTAAAGAAAAAACTATCATTGAATATTCCCCAAATAGCAAAATATCAAAAGAAATAGTCTCTATGTGGAAAAAAATTCTAAAAATTATGGATTCTATAAATAAATAATTACTCACAGGATCCTTTTATTATGTAATTCAGCTTCGTAAAATAAAAATGGAAAAAAAGGTTTCAAAAGCTAATTTTCATATTATTTTTTTAATTCTTTGAGTCGAGCTTCAATTTTTTTAAGCATTTCTTGGTTTATTTTTTGCTGTTCTACAATTGCTTGTTTTTGATCATTTAGGATAAGGTTTTCATCTTCTGGTTTTAATTGGTTTATTGGAGGTAGAACGGTTCGGTTCGAGTCGTATAAATACCAACATGCTCCTGGACCATAAAGCCATCCTGGTCTTTGCCAAGGAGGCAAATGACTAAAAGGTCCTGCACCAGGCCAATATCCTCTTCCTCTCCAGCCTCTTCGCATGTTTTCACCTCTTTAAATTATTTTGTGCATATGCACACATTCAATATTGGGATAATGCACAAAAATATATAAAGGTTACTGAATCTTTAAACTAATATAATAATGAACTGGCGTCAACGAAGAAGAAGAGGAAGAAGAGGACGATTTCCCAAACCTATCTCTATAGAACACTCAATAGAAACAGAAAAATTTGCACCTTTTCCGTCCAAAAAACTGGATCCAATAATTGTTGACTCAGCAGAAATAGAAGCACTTAGATTAGTAGATTTAGAAGAGCTGTCTCAAAATGAAGCTGGAGAAAGAATGGGAATATCCCGGGGAACCATTTGGCGATTATTGCAGAGTGCCAGAAAGAAAACTGCAAAAGCAATTACAGAGGGAAGACCATTAAAAATAATCAATGAACAAGAAAATCTAAAGTAAATATAAATTTTGCATCTATGATTTTAACTAATTTTTCTTACAAATTCTGATAGGCTGTTCAAAAAACAAATAAATTAAAGCAAAAAATATAGTATGGTTTTTGTAGTTAATTTGCGAAAGAAGTTTTTTAATTCAATTGTAATCTTTTAATTTTTTTTTATATATTTTAAAATTCAAAAGATCTTTCTTATTTGTTAAATTAAAAAGAGTCTGAAGTGAATTGGATATATTATAAATAATAGAAGAATAGATAAATGAATTAGTGATTTTTGGAGGAAATAAAATAAAAAACATTAAAAAAACATTAGTAACACTTGCATTGCTTCTGATATTAACTGTAGTTATAACAACATCAAGCTTAACAACTGTTATTGCACAAGAACCTTCGAGAAAACCAACATATCCTTTTATTGGAGCTATTCCTAATCCTGTTCAAGTAGACACAGAAGTATTATTGCATATCGGAATCACAGATGCAACATCAAATGTAGCCATAGGTTGGGAAGATTTAACAGTTACAGTCACAAAACCTGATGGAACTACACAAACACTTGGACCTTATACTACTGATGCCACGGGAGGAACAGGTGTTGTGTATGTTCCAACTCAGGTTGGCACTTATGGTTTACAAATGCACTTCCCTGAACAAGTAGTAGTAGGTAATACTTTTTGGATGCCTGATGGAACCATAATGGAAGCTAGCAACAGCGAAGTATTGGAACTTATTGTGCAAGAAGACCCTGTACCAATTTATCCCGGAGTTCCTCTTCCATCAGAATTTTGGAGTAGACCCGTAGATGCACAGTTCTGGGAGTGGAGCAATATTGCTGGAAATTGGCAGACAATTCCGAAAAATCGTTTTGCTCCATATAATGATGATGCTCCAAATACAGCCCATATACTTTGGACCAAACCGATAGATATTGGAGGTTTAGTTGGAGGCGAACTCGGAAATCAAGCCATGGAATGTGGCGATGCATACGAAGGCAAATTCTACGATGCAGTAATTCTTAATGGTGTACTTTACTATAATAGGTTTGGATATTCTCTATTTAACGGACCATCAGGTTGGCAAGGTGGAGTTGTCGCTGTTGACCTTAGAACTGGTGAAGAGCTATGGTTTAGAAATAACACTGTCTTGAATTTGGGTCAGCTGTACTATTGGTCATCCTACAATTACCATGGGACTTTTGCATATTTATGGGAAATTCTTGGTAGTACTTGGAATGCATATGATCCATTTACTGGTGAATGGATATATACAATGACTAATGTGCCTGCAACTGTAACTGGATTATATGGAGGTATTGGAGCTAATACTGCATATGGACCAAACAATGAAATCTTTGCTTGCATGCTCAATACAAATGAAAACTGGCTTGCTTTTTGGAACTCAAGCAGAGTTGTTTCAGATGCAGGAAGTTGGGGAAATTCAATAATTGCTGGTGGTGGAGTATTTCCTGCTGAAAGAGGAATCGAATGGAATGTTTCAATCCCAGCAGGGTTACCAGGCGGAATAAATGTAGTACTTGAGGATAGAGTAATCGGTTCTGATATTCCAAGTTGGTCAGGTTTAGCAGATGATCCAATAACATTTTGGGCATTGAGTCTAAAACCTGGTCAAGAAGGGCAACTTCTATTCAAAAACACATGGACTCCTCCAGCTGGAAGACTAATCATGTTATGGGGAACTGCAAGCTTGGAAGACGGAGTATTTGTAATAACAGCAAAAGATACTACATCACTTTATGGTTTTAGCACTGATACTGGTAATCAAATATGGGGTCCAACAGAGTCACAACCATATTTGGACGCATATACTCTTGGAGAAGAAAGAGCAATTAATCGTGCAGTAGCTATTGCCTATGGTAAACTTTACTCAGTAGGAATGGGTGGCATTTTATATTGTTATGATGCAAAAACAGCTAACCTTCTTTGGACCTACACAATAGAAGATGAATATTCAGAAATATTGTGGGGTAATAATTGGCCAATGCGCATTAACTTCATAACTGATGGAAAGCTTTACTTGAGCCATGATGAACACTCACCTATTGATCCAAAGCCTAGAGGTGCACCATTTATTTGTCTTGATGCAGAAACTGGAGATGAGATATGGAAGATTTCTGGCATATTTCGTACAACCGAGTGGGGTGGTAGTGCAATTATTGGAGATAGCATAATGGCTTTATATGACAGCTACGACCAGCGCATTTATGCTGTTGGTAAAGGTCCAAGCCAAACAACAGTTACAGCTCCAGATGCTGGAATTCCATTTGGAACCACAGTTGTCATAAGAGGTATGGTAACAGACATTTCCGCAGGCACAAAATCCCCTGAAATAGCAGCCAGATTCCCAAATGGAGTCGCATGTGTAGCAGACGAAAGCATGAGCGAATGGATGCTCTACGTCCATAAACTATTCCCGTTCCCAATGGATGTCGCTGGCGTTAGTGTAACACTTGATGTTGTTGACGCTAACGGCAACTTTAGAAACATTGGCACCGCAACAACGGATTCTAGTGGCTTTTACAGTATGCACTGGCAACCAGACATTCCAGGCAAATACACTGTAATCGCAACTTTCGAAGGCACTGAAGGCTACTATCCATCCTATGCCGAAACAGCCTTTGCAGTTGACGAAATAGAAGCACAAATCTGGCCTACTCCAGATCCTACACCTGCACCAATGACTGACACATATTTGATAGGCTTTGGTATTGCAATCCTTGCAGCTGTAATAATATTTGGCATACTACTCCTACGCAAAAAATAAACTCAGTCAGAACTCAAACAAAATCCAATCTTCCCCTCTTTTTTAGGGATGTTCTTGGGATACAATTTTTTTTATTGTATTTCTTAAAAATATCTCCATTTATAGTATAATACTATCCTAAAGTATGCAAAGATTATTGTTTTGAAATGTTTTTTTGTATTCAGAATCCAAAATTAAACTAAATTATAAATAATAAATTCTAATAAACCAATTTTGAATCTGACATAAAATTCGTCTCCAAAAATCCTAAAATGGTGGGTTCAATAGCTCAACTAACTATTTACATGAGAAATTGAACCCGCCTAACAAAGTTTTATATATTTTAAAAAAAATTTTTCTAAAGCGTAATATTACTCAGGTTACTATTTGATAATGAATCATATATCTTAAGAAGTGGAATCTTGAACTGAAGCATCATTTTTTTATATCGGGTTTAGAAATCTGATTTAATAAATGAATTATGATATTTCTATTCTATAAGAATATTCTATAATTAACTTCTATAATTATTGAGTTGATGCAATTAGTAGAACGAAAGGTGCTTAAACTGGGGCAAAAATCCAAGGAATTGCTAAAGGATCATGGTTTTTCGATTGATTCAACTGAAGAAGTCTTCAAATGGTATAATAATTCCGAAGAAAATCGATTAACAAATTTTTGACAAAAAATATTTATAATTACAAGTAGAATTAGGGCTTTATGCCCCAACTCTTACTGGTATTCTTTTCTTCTCCAAAATGATTCTCCTCGAGACGTTATTTATCTTTTTAGTAAGTATATATAATTTTTTGTAGAACATATATACAATTAAGACAGCTTGATAAAAGTTATTCTAAACAGAAAAAAATATTCCATTTCTTAATATGGGTATTCTTTTGAAGAAATACCACATACTAGCTTCGAATAAGAAAGATTATAAGGATAGGCAATTTCTAAGATGTACCTAAAAATTCCTTATCTCCAAAAAGAAAAATGATTTTTTTTCTTCCTCCTCAAAGCTTTTAACTACAAACAAATAGTTACGGATAAGGGAATTTGCTAAACTATATTAAGTGTATAAAAATCCCATATTAAATATTGAATATTTAAAATTTAGAACTTAAATTGTATGCATGATTTCATGATAATAAGTACGTTTCAAAGAATTGGAGAGAAGTAATGACTTGATTCAAAAAAAAAATTCAGGCTATTGGGGATTTATCCTAAAGGTTCTTCAGAGTGCTTCTTGTGAAATTGGGGATATTATTAGGATAAAAAAAGAAGATAAAATATTTGAAGGCATTCTTATTCCTCGTTCAGAGTCAAGAGACGATAAACATGTTGTAATTAAATTAAAAAATGGATATAATTTGGGTATTAAAATCACATCAAAAACCAAAATTGGAAGGTTAGGTAAAGGAGTTAAACCATCTTTTGCGGTTCCTTCTCTTCCTAAACAAAAATCTAGTTTACCTAAAGTGGCAATTCTAAGTACAGGTGGAACAATAGCAAGCAGAGTTGATTACAGAACAGGTGCTGTCAGATCAGCCTTATCAGCAAGCGATCTTTATGGTGTTGTTCCAGAACTTTCAGATATTGCTCGAGTGGAAACTGAAATTGTTTTTAGTCTGTACAGCGAAAACATAACACAACTTCACTGGAGTCAGATTGCTAAAAAAATTGAAGAACATATTCAACAAGGAGTAAATGGAGTAGTTGTTGCTCATGGAACTGACACAATGGCCTACACAGCCGCCGCTCTTAGTTTTGCTTTACAAAATCTTCCAGTTCCTGTAATACTTGTTGGAGCTCAAAGATCATCTGATCGCCCAAGTTCAGATGCAGCCTTAAATTTATTAGGAGCCGTTCAAACAGCTTGCAAAGCACCGTTTGCAGAAGTTGTTATTGCAATGCATGATAATCTTTCTGACAATTTAATTGGCCTAAATAGGGGAACAAAAGTAAGAAAATGTCATACGAGTCGGCGAGATACATTCAAACCAGTAAATTCTTCTGCAATAGCCAAAGTAAACAATAATAAAATTATCATGCTTTCGAACCAGTTCGTTAAGCGTGATACTAAAAGAAAATTAATTTTAAAGCCAAAATTTAGTGAAAATGTTGCATTAATTAAATTCTATCCAGGCTTTAATCCAAAAATTATCGATTGGCAAGTAAAAAATGGTGCAAAAGGATTGATTCTTGAAGGAACTGGATTAGGTCATGTGAGCAAGTACTGCTTTGAATCAATAAAGGACGCAATAGCAAATGAAGTTATCGTAGGTTTGAGTTCTCAATGTATTTGGGGAAGAGTAAATATGAATGTCTATGATACAGGTAGAGATTTACTTAATATGGGTGTTATACCCTTAGAAGACATGCTTCCAGAAACAGCTCTTGTAAAACTAATGTGGATTTTGGGACAAACTTCTGATCCTGAAGAAGCAAAATATCTCTTGACAACCAATATTGTTGGCGAAATTTCACCACGAACACTTCCCAGTGAAATATATGATGAGGGAAAATAGAAGCGATGCTCGATAAATATTTAGAGATTGGATTAAAAATTGGATTAGAAATTCATCAACAATTAAACACATCCACTAAACTTTTCTGTAATTGTAAACCAATTTTATTTAAAGAAGATCCAGACCTCACTTTTTTGCGAAGACTCCGCCCAACTCAAAGTGAACTAGGACAAGTGGATCCAGCTGCTTTTTTTGAATTTAAAAAAGGAATTGCAATGCGATATGAAATAAATAAAGAGAGTGCTTGTCTCGTAGAGATGGATGAAGAGCCCCCTCATCCTTTAAATGAAGAAGCAGTAGAGACTGTGTTAACTGCAGCATTGATGATGAACGCAAATCCTGTTGATGAAATACATGTGATGAGAAAAACGGTAATAGATGGCTCAAACACAACAGGTTTTCAGCGTACTTGTGTTATTGCTATGGATGGCTGGATTAATATTGGAGAAAAAATTATACCAATACAACATGCAAGTCTAGAAGAAGATGCTGCAAGAAAAACAGCTATTGAAAAGAACGGAAAGATTACTCGCTATAGATTGGATCGCTTGGGTATACCTCTTATTGAAATAGCAACTGCACCAGTGATTTATTCTCCTCAAGAAGCTCAATCTGTTGCATTAGTACTTGGTCAGATTCTTAGAGATACAGGCAAGGTTATGAGAGGTTTGGGAACTATTCGTCAAGATCTAAATATTTCTCTTGTTAAGGGTGCTTTAATTGAGATAAAAGGTGTACAGGAACTTGAATTAATATCAGTAGTTCTAGATTATGAAATAAAACGTCAACTCAATTTAATAAAAATAAGTTCAGAATTGAAAGCAAAATCTATAACAGAGGATTCTTTAAATAGAACTTTCATTGATGTAACAGATATTTTCAAGGAAACAAGATGTAAAATTATTAAAAATTCATTAAAGAAAAAAAATAGAGTTTACGCAGTAAGAATAAAAGGATTTGCAGGATTTCTCAAAAGAGAACTGATGCCTAAATTTCGCCTAGGTACAGAAATCGCAGATAGAGCGAGGTATTGGGGAAAAGTTGGAGGAATTTTTCACACTGATGAAATGCCTGCGTATAATATCACAAACCAGGAAATACTTTTGCTAAAAGAAAAAACCAAAGCCTCTGAACAAGATGCTGTAGTTTTTGTTGCAGATTCAACTGAAAATTCAAAAGCTGCATTAAATGCTGTTATTGATCGCTGTAAAGAAGCGATAATCGGAGTGCCAACAGAAACTAGAAACGCGAACCCAAATGGTACTTCGAGATACATGAGACCCAGACCTGGAGCTGCAAGGATGTATCCTGAGACAGATATTCCGCCATATCTAATAACTAAAGATTTAGTTGCTAAAATGAAATCTAATTTGCCTGAGACTTCTAAAATAAAAATTGCTCGATTAATAAAAGAAAATAATCTTAATAAGAAATTAGCCAAACAATTAGTAAGTTCCGATTATTTCTTATTATTTGAATCTATTTGTAAAAAAACTTCGGTAAATCCTACAACAGTTGCTGTGTTCTTAACTGAAACATTGATAGCTTTAAAAAGAGATGGAGTGCAAATTGAAAAAGTTCCGGAACAGAAAATCATTAATATTTTTATAGAATTAGATAAAGGAAGACTAACCAAAGAATCATTATCAGAAGTTTTTATTTGGTTATCGAAAAATGAAAAAAAAGATATTCCTGATGCATTGGATTCTCTGGATTTAACAATGTACTCCATGGATCAGATTAACACATTATTGGATGAAGTAATCGCTGAAAATAGGGAAACTGTTGACGGCCTTGGTAAGGACTCTTTTGGATCTTTAATGGGGATTGTTATGAAAAAAGCTAGAGGCAAAGTAGATCCGGCTGTAGTTGCTAAAATTCTAAAAAACAAATTAAAATAATAGCCGCTATCTTTAATCTTTTATTATTCTTAAAGTATATTTTCATGTAGTTGCAAATCAAGAAATAAATCCTACTAATGGATTTAATAATCAATTTGATTATTATATCAACAATTAAAGATTAACATGATACCATGAATAATTCCTGAGAAATTTGATCATGTTAAAAAACTTAACAAGAAGGAAAGCAAGAAGGAAAGACAAATGCCAAAAAAAGTTAGTAAAGATCCAAAAAAAGATCAACAATCAGAATCTTTCACTTTTCACCTCAAATTAGGTGAATACGAAATTGAACTAAAAGGAAACCACAAAGAAGTTACAAATACAATAAAAAAACTACCTGAGCTTGTAACAAACCTCCATAAAGTTTTTGATAGTTTAAAACCCAAAACTGTTACAACCCTCACAGTAAAGACAGAACCGCCTCCATCTCAAACGATATCAAAGAAATCTTCTCAAGAATTTCCCAAAATATCTTCCGCAGAAAATGCTGAAGAAGCTATTTTGGCAATACTGAAAACTGATTGGGGGAAATGGAGGCCGCGAACTATGGAAGAACTTCAAGATGCTATAGATAGTAATGATCTGAAATTTTCAAAAAAAATTCAAAACACAGCAGTTAGTAAACTTGTAAAGAAGGGAATGGTTCGAAGGTGGAGTACAAACGCAGGTTTTGTCTATATCCTAGCTGAAGAAAAACCTGTCAAAAAAGGTGGCAAGAAAAATAAGTAAAATTCAGACACGAATAAAAACTCCCTTTGGAGAAGTAATAATCGAAGCAGAGAATCCGGAACAAATATTATCCATTTTACAGAATATGCCAGAAAATTTTGTAGAATCAGTTTCTGATTTTGTAATAAATAAAATGTCTCCATCAAAAGCACAACTAAAAGGCATTGTTGAGATAACTACAGAAGGTCCATTAATAGTAACCAGAGAAAAACTCACTCATTATGAAGCAATAGGTTTAATATTATACGCATCAGAAAATAAAACCAACACAGCTTCAAAAATTACAAAACTTTTAGAATCAAGCGGAATAAAAAGCATGGTTCCTGCTCGACTAAACGAGATGACAAAACGAGGACATGTTTTTAAACCAAATCCAAATAAAACCGATTTTAAACTCACAATACAAGGAGAAAAATGGGTTGAAGATTCAATATTAACTAAGATCAGAGGAAAAATGAGATAATGTCAACCAATTCTATACTAATCGAATGTATTCTTCTCTTAAAAGCCCATAAAATGCCTAATTAGAAATAAAAAGGATTCTAATAACCCAAATCAATAAAAAGATGTCAATTTTTAAATAAAACTTTTATATTTGAAGCCTTCTGGATAAGGATATACTAACCTGAGGAAACAAAATTATGATAGAACCAAGCAAAAAACCTCTTAATGTCCTTATGAAACAATTAAACGGAAATATTGGCGTTATTCTAAAAAACGGTTGTGAATACAAAGGAAATATGATAAAATGTGATGGTCACATGAATATTCTTCTTGAAGGCGCAACTGAATGCAAAGAAGGACAACTTCTCACTAATTATGGAAACGTACTACTTCGAGGAAATAACATATTATATATCAGACTTGATCCAACAAAGCGCTAAAAGTTATTTCGTTAGTTTTTTAATTATTACTATAGGTTGAGACTATCTCATCTATCATTCAAATTATTTTTTACTTGAGAAGTTTCTTCTATTAATACTCATTAATAATTAATAAAACAGATAAATCGCTTTTTCTAAATAACTACTGAGGTAAAACTATAAATAAAGAAAATTTGATCACAAAAAGGATAAAATTTCTGATTTAGTTGTATAAATATAGAAAATTAGTGTTTTTGGTGGTTTTCTTGGAAAAAGCGCTATTATTAGGATGCCCCGTTTGTGGAACAAAACTAGATATAGGAAACATGAGGACAAGACTTGAAATTGTTTGTGATAGTTTTTGGGGTAAAGATTTTTATTTTTGTAGCAAGAACTGCAAAAACCATTTCTTTGAAGATCCAAAAATTGCCTATTTTACTATGGAAATTGGAATAATTAATGAAATTCCAACATATAGTGGCGGTTTAGGCATTCTTGCAGGTGATATAGTTAAAGCTAGCGCAGATCTAAAATTAGATATGGTAGCAGTAACTCTAGTAAGCAGAAAAGGATACTTCAAACAGAAAATAACAAGTGATGGCGACCAACAAGAACAACCAGATGAATGGGACCCTTCAAAATCTCTATTTAAAATACCTAAAACAACAACAATTATGATAGCAAGACGACCAGTAAAAATTCAAGCATGGTTATATGAATATCGAAGTCCTACCGGTGGATTAATTCCAATATTTTTCCTTGATACTGATATAGAAGGTAATTCCCCTGAGGATAGAAAAATTACTGATCATCTCTATGGAGGAAATAAAAAATATAGGCTCAAGCAGGAAATCGTGCTTGGAATTGGAGGAACCAGAATTCTTGATGCTTTATCATTGAAGATCAGCAAATATCATATGAATGAGGGTCAATCCGCTCTACTAACTTTGGAACTGTTAAAGAAAAATAATCTTGACTGTGATAAAGTTCAAAATCAGTGTGTTTTTACAACTCATACACCAATTGAAGCTGCTTTTGATCAATTTTCATATGAATTATTTCAAGAATTACTTGGAAACCAATTCATGCTTTCAACTGTAAAACAATATGCTGGGCAAGAGAATCTGAATATGACGTATTTAGCTCTTAATCTTAGTAAATATGTGAATGGTGTATCAAAAGCTCATATGACCTATTCAAAAAAAATATTTCCCGGTCACCATATTAGATCTGTCACAAATGGTGTCCATTCATTTACTTGGACCTGCAATTTTTTTAGACAACTCTATGACAAATATATCCCCAGCTGGGCAAATGAACCTGTGCTCTTAGTTAGAGCCAGCGAAATTCCAAATATTGAGGTTTGGAATGCACATAAAAATGCTAAAAAAAACCTATTTGAATTAATAGAAAAACAAACATCACTAATATTAGATCCTCAAGTACTAACAATAGGCTTTGCAAGAAGAGCTACTGGATATAAAAGATCGACTTTAATTTTTTCAAAAATTGATCGGCTAAAAGAAATAACCAAAAAGGGTAAACTACAATTTGTTTTTGCTGGCAAAGCTCATCCAAGAGATGTTGAAGGAAAACAATTAATCAAATCAATTTATGGATATGCTAAAGAACTCGAAGACCAAATTAAAATCATCTATCTAGAAAATTATGATATGAGTCTTGCCTCAAAGCTTACTTCAGGAGTTGATGTATGGCTAAATACTCCTATTCCTCCAATGGAGGCTTCTGGAACTAGTGGAATGAAAGCTGCGCATAATGGGGTAATTAATTTTAGTATTTTAGATGGTTGGTGGATTGAAGGTTGTATAGAAGGTGTAACTGGTTGGGGCATAGGACCGCACCCAAGTGAATTAGTTAACTTGGAGGAAAGAAGAAAAAGAGAGTTATCTGATCTTTACTCTAAACTTGAATATCTAATTATTCCAACTTATTATGAAAAAAGAGATTTGTGGATTAATCTAATGAAAAACTCAATATCCAAAATCGCATATTACTTCCAAACACAAGGAGTAATTAAAAGATACATAACTGAAGCTTACTTGTTATAAAAAAGAAAGAAATATAATTAACATAATAAAAGAATAATTTATCATCATGGTTTCTATAAAATTCCATTTTATTAAGATAGACTTGGTCATATACTTTCCTATAGTAGAGAATAAAGGAAAAAAACAAGAAGATTATCTAGTTACTTATCGATATCGCAAATCTGGACTAACTCAAGATAAAAGAAGAATTAAGCTTCAACAAGTAATCAACCATCCAAAAATCTTCAATAATTATCCTCATTCAATTGGGGTTTATCTTGATTCATCTGGAAGAGGAAAAAACTGGATACCTGAATACTTATTAACTAAGAAAATTTCAAATAATCAGGAATTTTTAATTTTGCTCAATTCTCTCAAACCCTAAAAAGAAACAAAACTTGCTTTGCTAAAAAATTGTTTTAGCCATTTCCCTTTTTATTTGAGCTTATTATCTCTCTAATTGCATTAAGTAATTGCTTGTCATTATATGATCTTAGGGTTTCTTTGTTTTTTTCTATCCAATTAACCAATAATTTTCCAGTATTTTTTTCTATACCAGAGTTTGTTAGATAATCTGAAAAATCATTAATTACTTCTTTTTCACTAGTCTTTTTTACATCGATTTTTAGCATACATGTTATTGTATGAATAAGCGGTTTTTTGAGTTTTAAGGTCTTTAGACTTGTTCTTCCAGATATCGTTCTTCCTTTAATTACTGTTTTAATCATCGCACCTTCAATATCATATTTTTTCAAATGATTTCTTATCTTTGGAATATGAACTATTTCTGAAAAATTTTTGCTTTCATAAGTAATATAGAACATTGCCCGAGCTGGTTTGATTTTTACAAATTCTCCCTGATTAGTATCTGAATCAATAACAAAAAATCCTAAATGCCTAGAAGGTTTAATTCTAATCTCTTCTGTATCCAAATCATAGATTATGCATTCTCCTTGATCAAAAGACCAATATTCAGGGGATCCAGGATTGAATAATCCTTCTTCAGAGTAAGGAGTATGGAAATGTCCTAATAAAATAATATCTAAACCAAGATTTTTTAAAAAAGCTATAGAAACGTCTGCTCTATCTTCTGGAACCCCTGGAAAATCTAAAAGTTGATGAAAAATGCCAATATTTTTAACAGATTTTTCAATTGCTTTTTGGATCTGCTTTCTTATTTCTTTTGGTATGTTAAAGCTTTCATAACCAAATCCAATAAAATTTAAATCCCCAATTCTTAAACTCGGATTCTTTTTGTTTAAATATTGAATTTTAGAAACATCATTTATTAAATGTAAAATATCTCCCCCATACTTTTCGAATAATATCTGAGGAGAATCATGATTTCCTCTAATAAGCATGATTGGGCAATCAATTTTAGCTGTTTCTTTTAGAAACTTACGAACAATCCCGGGATGAGGACGACTTGTATTAAAAATATCGCCAGCTATAACAAAAACATCAACATCTAATTCTCTAACTTTATCTGTGAGTTTTTTATAAGCATCAAGATAATCTTGCCAACGTTGCTTACTATTAAACTGGCGCATACCAAGATGTAAATCAGCTGTTAATGCAATTTTCATAATTAATCGTCCATAATCTATAATTCATCAGGAAAATCGTAGATCTCTGCATCTATTCTTTGAGTTTCTTCTCTCCAAATACTTTCATAATTGATGCTTTTTCCTCCATGCTTAGTTTGTCTAGTCGATTTAACTTTAAATCTAATTGATATCGGAAATTTTTCTCCCATCACCAAGGCCTCTCCTCTTTCGAATTTAGGAAGCTCATTAATCACATTATCAGTTGCATTTTCTGCACTCTCTCTTACAGTTGCCAAATCAGTAGGATTCTTTATTTTCATAACAATATTTGTGACACACTGACTAAGCACAGTTGAATCAAGTCTATTAGGTCTCTGAGATGCTACAAATAAGCAAATTCCAAATTTACGACCCTCAGTTGCTAAGGTACGCAAAATATCACTGCTTGCTACACTTAACCCAGAAGGAGCAAATCTATGGGCTTCTTCAACTACTACAACCAAAGGCGGAATCTCTTGCTTTCTCCTAGCATTGAAAATCCTTTGCAGCAAATTTGTAGCAACAAATTGCTGTATTTTCTCTTTTACTCCAGACATAGCAACGACTGAAATTTGGTTAGTTTGGATAATTTCTCCTATTTTAGGTTGTCTAGTTCCAAAAAATCCAGTAGATGCTAAGTTCAGCAAGTAATTTCTAGCCCAAGAAGCAGCTGTAGCCTCAGATTTAGAGGAATTGCCAATTTTATAATTAAGCCACGTTAGAATGTCATCCATAGAATATGTACTTTTACTTTTTTTCAATTCCCGGATAACTTGATCAAGAATGCTTGCTGAACCTTCTCCCATTCCAGTAAAATGCTTAAAATCATATGCTGAAATATTTTTTACATCCAAAGTATAATTGATCAATCCAGCAACATTTCCTAATCCATAAAGCATTTTCTTATTTTTTCTCGGAAGACTTCGCACCATTGATAAATATTCATTATGTGGATCAAGAATCAGAATTGCAGCATTATGCTTAGCTAACTCTTCACATAATATACCAATCAGATAGGACTTACCACACCCAGTCATACCAATAATACTTAGGTGTCTTTGCAACAAACCATTCAAAGGCAAAGTAACTTTAGTATTATCAAAAGTGATTCCGACTTCCAATGGACCTCGATCATAAATTAGATTCTGTTCATCAAACGTTAATTTCCTTATTAAGCGCGATTGATCCGCAATAAAACTGTTTGGGTAGCTCAATATTGTTTTTTTATCATTGATTATTTTTATTGATCCTACAATTATAGTTTTTAAAATAAATGATAAAGGCGATCTTTCAAGTATTTTAAAAGCAATTCTCTCATTCTCACTCATAAGAAAAAGATCTTGTTCAGAGACATCAGACAATGTAAGTTTATCAATAACCTGAAGTAAAATAGTCTCATAAAGGGTATCATGAGCCAGAATAGTTGATTTCTTAAGACTTCCTGCTTTATCTAATGAAGTCACAACCAGTATCTCTTCGGATCTAGTTGTTTGGCCTAAAACACTTCCGATTATTTGCTTTTTTTCTTCCATAATATTTTTCTCATTTCATAATTTTTTTATAAGAATCACTAAATTCAAACCCAAAATGTGTTTTCTTTTGAGCTCTAATTCTAAACTTAGCTTTTTTATCATCAGAAAGATGTGAAAAAATTTGATTAAATAATAACTCTGCTTCCCTTTTAGTTACTCTAGAGTATTCATCAGCTTTACTAAAAATAGGATTCATACCAAAATGCGTTCTAGTAGACCAAAAAAGAAGGTTTTCAATACATTCTAAATATTTGTTTTTCTGTTGTTCAATTAACTCAAACCTATAATTCCAATCATTTAGATTTAGAAAGAAAGTCACGTATACCTGATCAATCCATTGAGACGAACTAGTATTGGGTATTAGAATTGGTGAGATGTAATCACCATTTTTCTTAAGAAAGTGATTTAGAATATAAATATCATAAATTTCTTTAACATTTAAACTTAAGGATAATAATGTGCTGCCTGTGCGTTTAAGAAAACCTAGCAACAAAATATCCTTGTCAATACAATCAGAGATAAGGGGTTTGTAAATTTCTTCTATGAAGCTACTAAAGAGATTTTGATATTCCTTGCTGTCTTTATGAGTTGGACTAAAAACTGAGAGTGTTATTGTTCCATCAACTAAAAATAAAGAATCTTCATTAATATTTTCGATTTTTTTGTTTATTGCTTGGTAAAGATTTATTTGCATTAAAAGTCGTTTTAACCTTTCTGAATTATAATTATTTTCATGAAAAAGATACAAGTTTTTGAGAATTTCTACATTTATTTCATCATCAACCACAGCTGATTTTATAACAGTAAATGGGCTTTCATAAGCAATATTCAAACCAGAATCAACTGCGAATATTTTTCTTGAACAATTAGGTTTTAGATTTTGTACTGTTATTTTATTTTTAATATTATCCAAAAGAGCATTTTGCTTTTTCATTTCTTGACTGATAATATCTGCTGCATTTTTAGGATCTATTGAATCTATGTTAATATAGGATCTCAATAAAGCTCACCTACATTTCTTAAAGGACTAATAATACTTTCTCCATTCCTCTTTTCAACATTAAATATCTGAGCTGGAAGAATATCAAAAGTATTATCATGGGTTACAACAATTAATTGATCAAAATTATGAGTTCTTAAAAAGTCACGTAGCTTAGAACGGTACAACTCATCCAAATGTATGGTAGGTTCATCTAGGAGCAATAATTGGTTTCTTGTTAAGGAACTACATATTGATAAACGCAAGGCTAAAGCCGCGCAAGTAGTTTCTCCTCCACTAAGAGTTTTAATTGGTGAGGGTTCACCATTTCGAATGACTTCAATATTTCCATCTTCATCTATGCTAGCAAAATCGATATTGTCATTAGATAATGCTTGATAAAATTGTTGAAATTCTTCAGATACCTTAATTACACTATTTTTTCTGATTGCAGGTTGAAGAATATCTCTCAATCCCCCTCTTAAGGTATCCAAAACCTTCAATTCAGATTCTAAAATTTTGGATTTTTCTTTAGCTCCTCTTTTTTCAATAATACTTTTCTTAATTTCATCAAGTTTTATTTTATCTTTATCGATTGATGTATTAAGGCGATTTAATCCCTCAGAAATTCTAAATACTTTTTCTTTAGATCTATCAACTATCTCAATTAGATCTAAATGATTTTTTTCATCATATTCTAATAAAATCTTTTCTTGTTCCAATGCAAGACTTTTGCCATCTTTTTGCATTTTTTTTAGGTTAGCTTCTTCATTTACTAAAAATTCTTCTAAATCAGACTTAGAAGCCAACTTTAATTGAGCTTCTTTAGCTATTTCAGCCTTCTTGGAAACCTCTTTTAATTCAAACTCTATATCCTCTAAAGATTCATCTGTTTCATTTATTCCAGATAATTCCCAATTCAAACTATAAATTCTAGCTTGTATTGAGTCAATATCTTCTTCAATTCTTTCAAGTTCGACTTTATTTTTCTCAAGAACTTCAATTTCCACAATGATTCTTTCAAATTTCTTGTTTGCTGTTTCTGTAACTTCAATCTTTTTATCTAGCAAATTAATTTCATTTTGAATTAATTCCCTAGTTTTTCTCCATTTTTCCATTTGTTTTTGTAAATTAACTTGCTTTAGCAGTATTACCTCTTTTATTTGATGTTTATGTTTCTCTGGGACCTCTTGTAAACAAGTTGGACATTCTGCTAACTTACTTATTCTTGAAATTTTTTCTTTTTCATCTTCGTTTTTTTGGAAAATTTTGATATATTCTTCGTTAGCGTGATCAAGTTTTTCTTGTTCTTCTTTTTTTTGCAATTTAAATTCAGAATATTTATTTTTTGATTCTTTAATTTTTTTTAAGTCCTGTTTCAATAAAGGTAGTTGTTCTAGTTGTTTTTTTAATTCTGTTCTTTTTTGATTTTTTTCTTCAAGAAAATTTTTTTCGCTTTTTAATAATCTTTGCGTACTGCACTTTTTTTGAATAGCTTTTTCGATTAAATCCTTTTTTTCTCTTAATTTTTCTTCTTTATCTATATAATTCAGATTTTTTTTGTAAATTTTTTCTTCTTCAGCTATTTTAAAAATTTGCTCTTGTAAGGATTCAATTCTTTTCTCTGTTTCTTTTCTGCTTTTCTGATTTTCATTGATTTTGATTTGATTTTTCTCAACTATTTTTTGTAATTCCTTAATATATTGCAGTTGATTTTCTTTAGGTGTAAGCTCTTTTTTGATTTCTACTAGCGAATTTTGAAGAGAATCTAACTCGTTTTTTTTCTCTTTTATTGACTCATTTATTTCCTTCTCTTGTTGCGTTAATACCTCAAATCCACTAGCCTTTTTTTGAATTTCAAGAAGCTCTTTTAGAACTAATCCTTTAGATTGTCCCATTGTATCCCACAATCTTTCATAAACATCAATTCCAAGCAATTTATCAAATTGCTCTCTTCTTTTTCCTGGTTGAGTTTGGAGCATCTCCTTTATTTCTCCTTGAGAAGCATAAATGGCTGCTAGAAAGGTTGATGAATCTACTCCAAGAATGTCTTCAATTGACTTCGTAACTGCTTGTGGTCCTTCAACTGCTACTTTCCAATTATTGTTTTTAAAAAGCCAAAGTTTAGCTCTTTGAGGTTTTTTAAGGAAAATACATCTTTCAACTTTATATCTTTCTGAATCCACATTAAATACCAAGATCACTTTTGCTTGTTTGCTACCTCTTTTTATCAAATCTGTTTGTACTATGCTTGTCGAATTTTTTCCAAACAATGAAAAAGAAAGTGCTTCAAGAATACTTGTTTTCCCAGCTCCCACTTCACCTATGAAAATATTCAATCCGGAATAAAGGAAAATCTCGGATTTTTCATGACTTCTAAAATTACTAAGACATAAACTCTCAAGCATTATAATTGTGATTCCTGCTTTTTATTCACTAACAACATGGATTTTTTAATTAATAACCTCATTCTTTAGTTATTATAAAGCATTTTGTCCATAAAAAAGACTATTTTTCACATTTTATTTCAAATGTAATAAAGCTACTAGGTAAATCTCAATATAGGATTCTTAAAAAAATGGATATTGGATAGTTTAAACTAAGATTTTATTAACAATTTCTACATATCAATTAATATTGGTGGAAGATATGGGTGAAAAGGACCTTAGAGTTTCAAAAATTAAGGATGGAACTGTAATTGATCATATTAGTGCTGGTTATGCTTTGGAAGTAGTCAAAATCCTGGGAATTACGGGTCACGAAAGAAGAATTATAACAATTGCAATAAATATTCCAAGCAAAGATTTCAAGGTTAAAGATATTGTCAAAATCGAAGGGCGTGCTCTAAACCAGCATGAAGTTAATAAAATTGCCCTGATAGCTCCACATGCTTCTATTAATATTATTAGAAATTATTCAGTGATAAAAAAACTTGAAGTAAAGTTACCTGAAATAATAGAAGATATTATTAAATGTATTAATCCTGTTTGTATTAGTAATAGTGCTGAGCCTGTTTCATCCAAATTTTATTTGCAGAATGAGGATCCTTTATTATTAAAATGTCATTATTGCGGGTCTATTATCGAAAAATCTGATGTTTTAGAAAATTTTAGTTAATTTTTTTTAATTATTTTTTGGAACTAAGAATATTATTTATTTTATCAAAGTCGGATTCATTGTATCTTTTACTATGATATAGTTTGAGATATTCCAATGAATATTTCGGGTCAAATGGCAGATCATTTGCAGTTACTTTTTTCTTTTTCTTTAATTGTTCTTCGACGGCAATTTCTGCAATTGGATAATTCAGCAGCAGTTCTTCTTTTTGGGAATAGTCAATTATTATTTCTTTTCCATTTTCGGCAAGAGATAAAAATGTTGGTAATTGTTTTAGACTCTTGCAACTTTTTTGTTTTGTAATTCTTTTAAACTGCTTAAGTGCAGAAGACATTTCTTCAACTATTTCGAGATTTTTTCCCCACATATAGCCCTCGGGGGGCATCATATTTTCAATATTTCTCTCTTTGATCTTAATGTTTTCAAAAAGAATTGTAAATATCTCCTTTGTTGTTTTTATGCAGAAATCGAATGCCTTCCAAATTTCGATTACATCTTTTATGCTGAAATTCTCTTTTTCTATATTAAATTTAAAATCGTTGACTTGATTTATCAGATCAACTAATTTTATATAATCCTTATCTAAAGCGATTGAAAGCTTTTCATTTTTCTTGCCAAAATTATTTGTTATTTCAAACGATTTCTCCAAATTGATTATTGAATTAGATATTTGCAGCTTGTAGTTTCTTTTCATATTAGTTAATGAAAAATAAAGAGTTTCAAGAGCATTCCATGGAGTAACTTTTTCTTCCAATTGTTTACGTGAAAAAATTATTGACTGGCTCTCTTTAGGTAGATTTGGATCATATAAAGATCGTATCCCATCGTAGATTTTTTCAGTTATTTCAATAATTTCTTGCGTAATTACACGATTATTTTCTATTAATTCCCTTATACTTTCAATTCTACTCTCTAAAGTCGTATTTCTTTCAAACTTTCTAAATGGATGATTTTTAACAATAATTCCTATATTTTCAAATTGTCCTTTCCATTTTGAGTACTCACAATTAATCAATATCTGATATTCGAATAATTGTTTATCTAGGTTAATAAATAGATCTTCAATTATTTTTTCCACTTTGTTCAGTTCTTTTAAAAATTCATTTATTTCTGAATCTGGTAAAAGATGTTTTGAATTTTTATTATTTATATCTTCGACTTTATCTTTAGAAATAATCAATCTTGCTTCAAGAGGAGAAAAAGAGATAGGAAGAGCGTTTTTTGCAGTATTTAGAGCTTCCTCGAAATTCACAATTTTTTCTAATAGACTTTTGCATTTTTTTTCAATCACATCTACTGTAGCTCGTTCTTTTGGCGTTTGATCCATAAAAAACACGGGAATCGTGAAAATAAATGCTGCAAATGTTCCTAAAATTATAGCTGATCCAGTTAAGTCCACTCTGAAAGCCAAAGGATCTTGAAGACTGTTGGCTAGTACAAAAAACAGCATTGTAGCCGCAACACCAATAATTATTGGGAAAAGCTTTTCTATTTCTGAAATATTGGTTTGCGAAGAAGTTTTACGTAAGAAAAGAACAATAGCTGATACAATTCCTATTATCATCACTATTAAGAAGATTATTCCCGGAATTGAGTCAAGGTAGTGAGATAACATTTCTGTTATCGTATGTTCCATTATTGGGGGCTCCAATGTTAATTGTTCAGATATAGCAAACACAACTTTGGAAGTATCATATAACCTAAATTGGAGCATAGAATCTTGAACATCTGTAAAGATCTGGGTTAAAGGAACAAATACAGGAGGACTTGAACCAGCTTCAACCCACCAATCAATTCTTGGTATTTGTATAACATGATTCAAATATTGCATTAACAGAAGGGGCACTGTAAGTAAAACATAGTATGTTATTGATAAGATAGAGTTTTTTTTGAATAAAACAATAGAACTAACGATTATCGGTATTGCCAAGAAAAACGTTTGAGTTGAAACTAGTGAAATTGCAGCAATTATACCTAGATTAATTGCAATGGCCGATCTGCGATCTCGAAAAATAATAGGCAAAGCAGTAAACAGAAAAAGAAAAAGAACAACTACTAACCTACGAATTTCAGTACTACCTAACATTGCAATGAAATTAAATTCTGCTAAATTATACATTAATCCTAGACCAATTAGCAATCCGCCAATTGGCATTCCAAATACTGGCTTTTTTAAAGTCACAAAAGCAATTAAAAATGCAAGAACGGTTGGAAGAGGTTGGGGAAAAAGTGGTAGAATGGACAAGCCTAATAGCATGCTTACCAATGTAATTCCAAATGTTAAATATTTCATCCATTCAGGTTCGGGAGCTTTCGGCTTCTTTTTTTCCACTTTAACCTGTTTTTTTCTTTTAGGAAGCCAATCTCTAATTTTAGATAATCGTGATGTCTTCGTTTTCAAATACTCTTTACCTAAAACCTTATTTTATTAATTTATTCTTAAAGCTTGTCGTGAAAAGTGAATATGGTTGAGGATGAAAAATCTAAAAGCAAAGAAAAAATGGATAATAATATTATTGAAAGTGATTCTGTTGCTATAAAATCTGGTTTTGAACAGGCATTATTTTGTATTGGAGAATATTCTATAAAGATTATACTTCAGAATTATTTGCAATATAAGAGTAATTTCAAAAATTCTTTTTTCATTAGTAAATTTAGTAAAGATATTGTTGATTGGAGTCAATCATCAATCAGCAAAGATTATATTTTGAGTTTAGAAAAGAATGTTGATGCACATTTTTGGTATCAGTTATACCCTATTTTAAATGAAAATAATATTCTAATTGAAAAATTTAAAAAAACCCCTATTGACAGTCAAAAAGGAACGGTAATTCTATCCTCCTTATGGGATGGATTTGGATCTGCAATAGTTCCAGCCTTAATTACACACTCTAAAAAATCAAAAATAAATTCAATAGCCTTTGGAATTTTGCCTTCTCAAATCCAACCTTCAGACGCTCATTTTAACGCTTTCTCTTCAGTGGGTTTATGTTTATCAAAAAATTTCTCACCTTTAGTACTATTGGATAGAGATAATATTGAGAGTTTTGTTGGAATCAACCTAAATGGTTTAATAATAAAAGGAAATGCGGTAATTAATTTTATTTTTAAGTTAATTAAACAAAAAAAATCATTTGTTCAAGAAATATCTGAATTAACAAGAACTTTTAATATTAAATCCTATACAGTTTTAGTTGCCGCAGGAGCGAGCTTAGGTATTTATGGCTCATTAGAACACATTCTTACCGCAATTCTACTAAAACCTCTTCTTAGATTTAACTTTTCTAGTTCATCAATAATATATGTTATTATCAGAATACCAATTAAATTAAAAAAAATCTTATCTAAAAATACAATAGAATTATTAATTGCGAATTGGCTCAAAGACAAAGTGAATTTGAAATCTCTGCAAGTTAGTGAACCCTTATATGAGGATTCAAATGGAGATAGGATTGATCTAGCCGTTTTTATCGGAGGTTTTGATCTCAAAGAAATCTTTTCTCTTCAAAAAAAGAAAATAGAATCAGTTAAAAATAATGCATTTAAGAAAAGCTTAATAAAAAAGGAAGAATGGGAAGCAATCACTGAAGAATTAAATTAAATTTAAGTTCATTTTTGATATTTTTATTTATTTTTTAGTATTTTTATTTATTTCATCAATAGCTTCTATTGCTGATGTTCCATGCTCTAACAAATAAGATCTAGAAAGATTTCTTTCAAAATCGTTCGATTTACTATATAGTAATTGCATTTCATCGAAAGCTTCAAGATGATTCCCTTTTCCTCTTCCACCAACAACCAGTACTCTAGTTATCCATTCATCTCTTGCTTCAATTACTCTAACTGTTATAGTTCTTGATACTTCACTAGTAACATATCCTGCTAATGCTGTATATAATTCCTGGTTTAGATCGTCGCTCCATAATTTAGGAGGAGCTTCTACAGTGACCCAAATATAATCTGATTTGTATGTGGGTTTAAATCCCATTATACTAGGTGTTTTAAAAACTCTGATCAAACTTTTCATGTAATCTTTGTAGTGTTCCATATCCAATATTTCTTCAATAATCTCGTCTTTAGTTAAAGTGTCTTCTTTTTCCATTAAAATTTTAAAGATTATTTTTACTTGTTCCTTCTCTGTAAGTTCTGCAGATTTTTCATAGTAGCTCTTTGGTCTACGAATTTCATCCATTCTCTTTTCAAATTCATTGTATAAATCTACTATTTTATCTAATCTTTTTCGATATTCAGATGTAATCTCAACTTTCTTGGATAGTTGTTCATACATTTTTATTGTTTTATCCAAATCATCAAGTTGATCACATATGTAGGCTTCTTCTTCGGCTAATCTTTTTAGATCCCTATCCAATTCTCGAATTTGTTGTTTTGCATACTTTTTCATACTAAATAATTTCTTAATTGTTCTTTCTTGTTTTAATTTATCAAATTCTTTTCTTTTCTTTGTTTCTTCAATTCTTAATAGTTCACAATCAACAATGCTTTTTTGTTCCATATATCTCTCAATTATTCCGTTTAAATAGGTTGTATATTCATCAATCATTCTTGCCTCATCGGTAGGAGTTCTAAGTACTAGTTGAACTATCAAATAGATTATTCCTAATTCAGATTGAATATCTCTAAGCTCTTGCAATTGAGCTTCAGACTCTGGAAAACCTTCATAATATCTTATTAAAGCTTCAACAAAGTATCTGGTTTCATCATAAGACCTAAGTGTTTTTAGAGATATTTCAGCAAGTTCGGCTATGTCCATAAAATCTCTTAGAACTCTTTTTTGCCTAACTGTAAACACTTGTGAACTCGGAATTAATTGTCTTAGCCTTTCAAAAATTTCTTCCTTTCTTTTAGGAAAATCACGATAGGTTTTTGTAAATCTGGCTAATAAACTCTCTATATTTCCTAATTTTCTGGAACCTTTCTTATGTAAAGTTAATTTGATTATAGCATTTTCAATTGGTCCAGTTTTATTCATCATCTTGATTGTTTTTAGATACCTCATTATTTCGTTTGTATAATCTTTTGCTTGTATTTCAATTCCTTTTACATGCAATGCTAAATCTTCTTCAAGTCTAGGATTAGTTTGTATAATTCCATTAATTTTATCTTCGAATTGTTCCTCTTGATATGTACCTGTTTTTATTAGATAATTTTTATAGAGTTTCTTAGCTGATTGATAATTTACTTTGATTATTTTTTGAATTTTGTTAATGATTTCAAGTTTTTCTTTTCTGTGTTCATACAATAATTGAAGTTTTTCGAAATCAATTTTAAATGCTGAAATATAATCATCCATAGGATAAATTACTTTGACCATTCCCAAAGTGTGGACATGGTTATCCGTTAATCCGACCTCTGTTCCTATTCCTCCTAAAAGGTCTGCAAGATCAAAATCCATAAGAACATAGAGCATATCAACTATCATTTTATCAATTTCTTTTCGGGCTGTTACTATATTTCCAACCTTAGTATAAGCGGGCAATAAGGGTAGATATATTAAAGCATTTAATGGGTTTCGATAATAGTCTCCGTATTTTTTACATATATAATCATTATATTCCCTATTTAGTATCAATGATAGCTCATTCATTGCTACATAAGCCGAACATCCTTTTGCTGGAGGATCATCTCCAGTACATGGGGCTATTACTAGTGCGATTATGGCTACTCCTGATCCTAGAACTTTTCTTAAATGTCTAGTGAAATCAAAAAACACACCACTTCCTGTACCTCCACCAAGTCCATAGATCACGATTACTGTTGGAGTGATAATTGATGACAGGGCTTGTTCTTTGAATGTGTTTATAAATGCTCTAATTATTCCAAGTTGATAATAGTTTAATGCGTATATTGCTTTAGCTAATGCTCTTCTTCTACCTGCTCCTCCAGCCATAGGAGGGATAGCCATTTTTGAATTGAGCCAAGGATGAAAATTTAATTTTGCTCCTTCTTTAACAAGATATTCATGATATTTAAGATTGATAAAATCAAACATAGCCTCAGCAGTTGGGAACTTCACTGATTGAGCTGTTAGTTTCAGTCTCTCATTAGGTATTCCAGCTTTAATCATTGCTTTGGAAATTTTTTCATAACTTTCATGGAGGGCTCGGATTTCTGGATCTGCAATATCAATAGCTAATAAGGATAATCTTGTGATGTCATTTTTAAGCAATTGCATTGTTTTTTTATGATTTAAGAATGCTTCTACAATGTTAGTTCCTGCCGAACCGAGTCCTATTACTTGCACACTATTTTGGTAAATTCGCGTATTTTCACATTCCTACTAAACTTTTTAATCTATCTTTAATGCCTTCCAGTCTGGTACCAATAGATCTATCAATTTTTGATACTCTAAGAGTTAAACCTTCGAGATCTTTTATTTGATCCTCAACAACTGCAAGCATGTATTGAATTTGCCCTCTTCCTCTGAAGTATAAGAACACAAAAATAGCTGCAAGAACTCCAACTATTCCTACTATTGGCAAGAAAAGTGCTTCCATAATCCCAGAAACTGGTTCGTTGGACACTTCAAGTGAATTAAGCAGTCGAATAGCACTTTCGACTTGTCCTTGATCTGCTTCCCATTGAGCTTGTTCAAGCATATTTTCATATAAATCAGTAAATCCGGGATCAACCCCACTATCTTTCATGGATTGAAGTTTTTCTTCTTTTTGTTCTAATAACGTTTGGAATTCATCTAGAGCAGCAGTAATCACACTACCTTCAATTAAATCAAGAGTTTCTCCGCTTGGACCATATAATGTAACAAAAATGTAATCCACTGGGACATTTGATCCTGTAGTTGAAGGAATTTTTCCATATAATGAAAGTTCAAGGGTACCTCTTACTTGATTGAATTCAACTAATTGAGAATTAGGATTATAATCCAGTAATGGATAATCCATCGAATGTAGTTCCCAATATCCTTGTTGTATACTTGAATGCTGCAAATTTGTTCGTAGGGTCAATTTAGCATAACTAGCTGTTGTTTCTATATCAACTGAGAAAGTTACATTAACTTCTGCTCCAGCAAAAATAGGGGCTAAATCCCTATCTATGTTTGCATTGAAATCGACTTCTTTCATCAGTTGGCCTGAACCTAAGTTTTCAATTCTGTATTTTGATATCCACTCTCCTTGGCCAACTGCCTGAATATAATAAATTTGTGAAAATGAAATTAATAACATAAGAGCAAAAATAATTGCCATTATACTTTTTTTCTTTATTTTACACTCCCCCTTTTATTCGAACCATTTTATTATATCAGGAATATAAGATTTTGGTAAATTTACAACTAGCCCTTATGTAATCTGTTATAAAAATCTTCATTAATCATTTTTTATTCAATCAATTAATTGTTTGACCATTACAGTTTCAATTATTATTCTAAAGTGTTGTCTAGCTCCGTTTATTGCTTCAAATACATCATCATTAAAATTAAAAGCGATTATTATTCCTCTTCTAATTTTTTTCTTGCTTAATATATTTGCAAATTTATATACTTCTGCTTTTCCCACATTATGAGATTGATTAATTTGGATCGCCTCGCCATCTTTAGTATAACCATCAATTCCTAATCTAGAATCTCTTATCTGTGCTCGTTCAACCGATAATTTTTCAATAATCCAATTTTGGTATTCATAAAAAGACATTTTACTGAGATCTTTTTCTGTGATTTTTCTTCTCCTAATTATGATAGTACTCAAAATTACTAAACCAATAATTGCTATAACTCCGATTGTAGTCACTCCTCCTGTGATGCCAAAATTTGAATTACAATCAGGACAATCTGTAAATCCTGTTCCGTAACAAATTGAACAAGTTGAAAGAGGTGTTAAAATACCATCACCACCACAAAGAGGACAGGATATCGAATCGATATTAGAAAGATATATGTTAGTTTTCAGATTTCCAAATTTACTAATCCAATTCCAATCGTCATTTGGAATATTATTTACAATGACAGTTACCAAAATTTCTTCATTAGGAGGAAAATAGATCCTTTCTGATGAATTTGTATAAGTTGTTATTTCACCTATCACTTCAGCAATTGCCATTCCATAAATTCCATCTGTCTGATCATTTTCAAAAGTTCCTGACACAAAAACTTCCTTATCCCCAGTCTGAGCAAAAGCAGATTTTTTTGTAATTGTTGGCTGAATTACTCCAAATCCCAAACAATATTCACAGGTTTCAACCGGTTCACTAGTCTGTACCTTGCCAGTTCCTTGACAATTATAACAAATTATTTTTCCAGTACCTGAACATCTATCACATTGTCCAGATACTACTGATATTACAAAGATTAACTCAATCACAAAAAAAATTAGAAAAGTAATAATTTTTTTTCTATTCAAAAGATAGACATCTCTAAAATCCTTATCAAGTACTTATATTATTATTTCTTTTTTAAATCCTATTATTTATATTCATAAAATAAAACTGAAATCTATTTTTTGCTTGTTCAAATAATCCAGTAAAATATTTTTTATCCAAAGTTTTACCTTTGTTAATTCCAGGGCATTCATCAGTATAATAAAATTTATGATTTCCATCAGATTGATCAATTAGTTCAAATGGATAAAATCTGCAAATTAGAGGCCTTTCTAAATAAATATTGCATTTATTTTTTGAAGATAAAAAAAAGCATTTTCCATTTTGTTTTTTATTCATTTCATAATGATATGGTTTTTTGTCTGAACAAATATTTGAAAAATCCGAAATTTTAATACCATTTTTTACACTTATTTCAGCGGTTTCTTCACTTAACATCAGAATACGTCGGTTTTTCTCTTTAGTATCACCACAACAAACGCCACAATTGATACACTCAAATCTGATCTTTTTAGGAAAAATAAAATCTGAATTACCCAATTTTAGTTACTGTCCTTTATGAAACTATCAAGCATTTCTGCGCTACTTTACATAGGATATTATGTTTAAAAGTATTGTTTATTTTCCATGAAAAAATGATTTAATTTTTTTAACAAAATATCAACACATTTTACTGATAAATTTTAAAGTTATTTTTCTCTATAAGAGAAAATTTCTATTATCGAAATATTTTCAAATATCTTTATTAAAATTTATATAAGATGTTTTCTGGGATTCTCAGATATTCAGCGAAGTAGTTTTTCATTATTTTGAATGTAAACCTTTATATGGACTCTTTTGTTAACTCTGATTATACCTGAGAATTCTAATTTTCGACTATATCTGGAGAATTCTAATTTTCAAGTTAAACTAAACTATTAAAAGTGATTTTAAAACGAACAACAAAAAAGGATTCGAAACTAAATGTGATGAATGTGGCCAAAAAGCCATAGTTCCCTTCAAACCTATTTCTGGAAGAAAAGTCTATTGTAAAGATTGCTTTTCTAAAAAACAATCATACAATTCAACACAATCCATTAATTATGTCTTTAATTCAAATTTTGCTTGGGCTCGACGAGGAAAAAAATTTTCTGGCAAAAAAGATAGAAAACCAAGAAGTATATTCGTAAATACTTAAGAGAATATATTTGCTTAAAAAAGTTCATACTAAAATTATGGATTTTATTAAATTTTCTTATTTGAAAAGGCAGAGATTAAAAATCTTATCATACTTCTTCAAGAGCGATTAAGGTTTTATTTTTTTGTGTGTATTGGCTGCCTTTAAGGATTATAAATTTAGGATTTAAGTAAGTAATGACTGGTTTTTTCATAAATGATTTTTCAAATTTATTAATGCTTTCCGTTTATGTGATCTCTTAAACTTTTTATGGTGAATGGGACTCCATAATTATTATGGGTTTGGTGGCAATAAGGACATTCTCTTAATTTGGATGGCTTATTATCTAAGGTTGTTTGTTTCATATTATTCTCACTAGTTAGATTAATCTTAAAGTTTGCAGGTTTAATTAGTGTTTGTTTTTCTTAGCGATAAGTATACTAGAATATGTTTTTTATCTTTTATAATCAATAGCTTATTACTTTTAAGCAATATTTTTCAAATATTTTTTTATAGCTTCAATTCATTAGTTTTTTCTGTGTCCTTCACCATATTGAAAAGGTCGATTAAGATTTTTATCTAATTTTTTTTTGAATATTTCGTCCATATTTATTGTTGGACATGCCAATCGACTAGCATCTAATATGTAAAAAATTGTGTCTATCAGTTCTTCAGCTATTCTTTCTTCTGGTTCTCCCTTTTTCCAAGCATCACTAGCTTCTCCCAATTCAATAAAAGCAAAAAGAAATTTTTTAGGTATATCTTCAAGTCTGTTATAGAATCCTTTTAATAAAACAAGGTTCGCAATTTCTTTTTTCATTTCTTCTAAATGTATTTACATTTCCCTCCATTGTGAATTTTTATTAGTATCTTTAGTTTTATTCAGAAATTAGGCTTTGATCTATATAAAGACCTTTTTTTAACACTAATAGGAGAGATAATAAAGCAATTACTTTATTTGTTTCAACTTTTCAATTTAGTAACAGATTATGTTTTTTAGGGAGGTGAAGAACACGGAGCCAAGAGAAATCCGAATTAAACCAAGTTCTAAGGTTATTATGTTGACTGTCGGATTAATATTGATACTAATTATTTCTGTAATTTTTATTGCAACTATGATCACTTCTGTTGAAGTCGGACATGCAGCTCTTCTGGTTAATCCTCTTAATGGATCAACAAGTGACCCAATACTTGGTCCAACTTTTGTTATAAAAGCTCCTTGGGTTAGAGTTATTGATGTATACTATGCAACAGATTCTTTTGAAGATATCATTCCTTCATTTTCATCTGATCAATTAGAAATGGATATTCAAATTCTCGTAAGGTGGTCACTAAATCCAAATAATATTAAAGAATTATATCAAAATTATCCTAATTTGAACTATAAAAAAACAGCCATTGAGTCAATTTTAGCGGAAACAATGCGATTAGTAACTAAGGATTTTACAGCGCTAGAAACTATTGAATATAGAGATGTTGTAAGAAATGAAATAGAGCAAGCAGTAATTGCTAGAATTGAAACTGAACCCTCACTTGCCAATGCAATCATAAGTCTGGAATTCAATTTGAAAAACATTGGTTATCCAGAAACTTATACAGCTTCGATTGAAGCAAAACTTGTTGCCGAACAACAAAAAATCCAAGCTGATTTTGAACGCCAAAGAATTCTGATACTGGCAAATGCAAGTGCACAAGAAGCAGTCATTACTGCTGAAGGTATTGCTAAAGCTGCAGTAATTGAAGCTAATGCAACACGGGAAGCTATAGAATTAATATTGCAGTCAACTGGCCAAGAAGGTAATGTAACAAGAATAGCTGAACTCTACCTCTGGGTAAATACTCTTCAAAAGATCGCTCCAGAAATCGACATAATGATAGTTGGTTCAGAAGGAACACCAGTCATTATACCAGCTGATTCAATAAATCCCTAATCTTATTTTTTTCCAAGAAAATTATAAAATACCTTTTTTAATTAGAATTTAAAAAATTTATTACAACGATTACCATGAAAAAAGACAACAATAAACTAAATTATGAAGTTACACTACCATGTGGTTGTCGATATTTAGAAAAAAGCTGGCTTCTTACGCGTTTGAAAGAATGTAATTATCATAAGCAAAGGAGAACACGGAAAAAACCTTATAGATCCAAAGCTGAATGCGTACGCCCTTAAAATAGTGCTAAAAATAATTTTATTCCTAAATTATAAAATTACTCAAATAAAAGAATAAGCAACATTACCAATATTCCAAGACAAACAGAAACTATTTGCAGTGATGATCTTTTTAAATCTGCCTCATCTTTTCTTAGTTCAGGTATCAAATCTGAACCTGCAATATAAATAAAATTTCCTGCTGCAAAAGAAATCAAAAATGAATTAAAATCTTGTATAATAGCACCAAAAGTTAGAGCTATGATAGTTCCGATTATGGCTGTAAAAGCTGTTAACAGATTAAACCAAAGAGCTCTTCTCTTGCTAAAACCACCATGAATAAGCACACCAAAATCCCCTAATTCTTGGGGAATTTCATGAAAAATTACAGCTAATGTAGTAGCGATACCTACAGAAATACTGACCATAAAGCTTCCACCAACTATTAATCCATCTATTAGGTTATGTACAGAATCCCCAAAAAGATTCATATAAGCAAAAGAATGAGGATGATCTTTTGAGGTTGGTATATGACAATGTCTCCAACGCAAAAATTTTTCCAAAACAAATGAAAAAAGAATTCCAAAAAGAATTGATAATGAAACAGATAAACCAAAACCACTATTCTCTATTACCTCAGGCATAAGATGAATAAAAGCATCACCAAAAAGCGCTCCCGCAGAAAAACTAACCAGATATAAGAGTATTTTTCGCAGTCTTTTTTCTCCCAACCATAAAACCGTAATTCCAACTAAAGAAATCAAGCTTATAATCACAACAGCAAATATGCTCAATATCCAACTGATCATATTATTTTCCTTAGCATCTCTTTTTATTACTCATTTATTAATTCTTGCGAAGAATATAGTTAACAAGGTTTCCAATAAAAAATATTTTGTAATAAACACAATACCTAAATTGGTCGGGCGGGCAGGATTCGGACCTGCGACAATCCGGTTTCTGTTGTGCGCCTGTCAGGCTGGGCAATGCCCACCATGGGTGGACTTCTACAGCATCTCCGTTAGCTAAGCATGCTAGCCAACTCGGAAGCTCTGCCAGGCTGAGCTACCGCCCGACAAAATCCATTACGATACAAATTACACATTTATGTCTTTTGTAAATAAGTTTTTGATTTCTCTTAGATGATATTCTAAGTTTATATACTTTTTATAATTGATATTAATTGAGCGTTTTTAGAGATTTATTGGAAGTATATTTAGATGAAAACCATTGGAATAATAACCCCCGGAGGAGATGCGCCTGGAATGAACGCTGCAATTAGAGCTGTTGCCAGGATTGCTCATTCCAGAAATTTCAAAGTATTAGGTTTTGAAAAAGGTTGGTTTGGATTACTTACTGATAGTAAAAAGATTTTATCTCCAAGAGCCGTGGGTGGTATTATTCAATCTGGGGGAACTATGTTGCATACTCTTCGATGTGTTCCCTTTAAAACTGACGAAGGAATAGAAAAAGCTGCAAATACTTTGAAAACCTATAATGTTGATGCTTTGGTTGTAATTGGTGGAGATGGATCTTTTAGGGGAGCTTATGAATTAAGCAAAAAAAGCGATACCAATATGATAGGAATTCCAGCAACAATTGATAATGATGTTTTTGGAACTGAGGAAACTATTGGATTTGATACAGCAGTAAACACTGCAATTAGCGCAATTGACAAAATTAGAGACACAGCAATAAGCCATGAGAGAATTTTTATTGTTGAAGTTATGGGTAGAAAAAGAGGTTTTTTAGCTTTACATATTGGAGTAGCTGTTGGTGCTGAGATAATTCTAATTCCTGAGGAAGAATGTAAAATTGAGAAAATTATTGAAGTTTTGGAAACAAATTCTAAGAAAGGTAAACAAACGGCAATTATTGTGACTGCTGAAGGTGTAGGCAATACTAGTGATCTTGTAAAAGAGATTGCTAGACATACTGGCTCTGAAGTTAGATTATCAATCTTGGGTTATGCGCAACGCGGCGGTAGGCCTACAGGTCGTAGCCGACTACTAGCTAGCCTTTTTGCTGAAAAGGCTGTTAATTTAATAATGGAAAAAACGGCAAATCAGGTTGTTGGTTTAAGAGACGGAATTATTTCAAGTATTTCAATAGAGAAATCGATCAACACTAAAAAGCCTGTTGATTTATCCCTTTTAAAGTTAGCTGAGACACTTTCAATATAAACAGCTTAAACTAATCAATTAAAAACTATATAACTCATTTCAAATTCTATTAAATTATCTATACCAAGAAATAAAAATACAGCCAATAAAACCTTAATTATGACTATAAAATTTTATTAAATAATAAACATTTTCCATGTTATAAAATAAAAATTTACAACATACTTATAAAAATGAGTATGCTTGAATTTTATAACCTGAACAAAAGTAAATTAGGTATGACTTGATTACTATGACTTCGTTTTCTTATAACATTTCTACTGAAGTTCCATCTAGTTATGTCAAAACATTGCTTGATTTTATTTATGTTCAATATCTTTTTCCGCAAGCTAAAAAATATTCTCAGTTTTCTCAAAAACAAGTTGAAGGAGTTCCTGTTCTATCATATATCGTTCTTGATAATAATTTAAGATCTGCTTTAGAAGTTGAAATAAAAGGAAATATTCCTTTAGAATTAACTCTTACACCACTTATCGAAGGCCTATCCGGTAAATTAATTGAATTAACAAAGCAAGATTTAGTTATCGCAATACAAGTTTTTGAAGAAAAATCAAGAAAAAGAACATTATATTTTGCTTGGAGAGAAGGAGAAAAAATAATACCTGAAACTCTTAGAAAGGAGGAAAAATCTCTAAAGAGATTGTTATTTGAAACTCAACTATTATTTTTTCTCTTAATTACAACTTTAACAATGTTTCTTTTCTACTTTATTTCTTTCAATCGTCCAGATCTCCTTTGGGTGGCACCATTAATAATTATTTTAGTACCTTTTGTTATTGTGTTCTTCTCAAGTAACATAATATCTAGAAATGCAGACTGGACAATAACACAAAAAAATCCATACATTCATATTTTAACATACCATCTACCTTTGGATTATTTTAAAAACTTTAATCAAATTCCAAATAAACAGCAAAAATTACAAATAAAAAAGGAAATCTTCGCTGAAATTTTAAGCAAGAAAGGAGAAATCGACTGTATTTCAGCTAGCAAAATTCTCCAAAAGCATAACATAAGCTGTGCTCCAGAAAATTTGTTATCCAAAAAAATTAATGTGTATGATCTTGTGAAACAAACTGCAGTTCGTTTTGGTTTTCCTCTTCCTAAAATAATGGTTTCCAACACAATGGCACCCAACGCTGCAACATCTGGACCAAGCCCAAGTAGAGGTCTTGTTTTAATAACAACTGGTCTTCTTGTTCAGTTAGAAAAAGAAGAAATTATTAGTGTATTAGGACACGAATTTGGTCACCTTAAAGGGAGAGATCCACTGTTACTATACTTCATAACCTCAGGGGAGTTTTTATTCCGATATTATATCCTTTTACCTCTATTCCCATTTCTTTTCTCCCCATTCATATTTATTGCTTATTTCTGGATAACAATGGTTATAATATTCTTTATAGGAAAATTCTTCGAAGCCAGAGCTGACCTTACATCAGCCCAAGAAATTGGAAATCCGTCTGCATTAGCAGCTGCTTTAGAAAAAATTGGTTTTAAAAAATTATTATATGAAAGAGCTTCATCTTTTCGAATCCAAGAGTGGTTAGGACTTGATCCTCATCCACCAATATACTTTAGAATAAATCGATTAAGAAAATTAGATACATCAAAAAAAGTTAAGCACTTATTGACTCAATCAATAAAAGATGTCTTCAAAGGATTTATAGAAACATTATAGACTTCATTTAAGAAAATTCGAATACAGTTTTCTATTCTAAAGAAATCATATCCAAGAATATAGCTTAGTCTGTTTTTTCTTTATTAATAAATCAATCATGAAAAAAATAATATATCCTAAGAATCCTTGTAATTTAATTGCAATTAAAGGAGGTTGCTCGCTTTAAAGCTCATCTATATTGCAATAGACGGAATGGCTGATTTACCAATAAATGAATTGGATTATCTTACACCTCTGGAATATGCACATACACCAAATATGGATTATCTTGCTAAAAATGGAAAAACAGGATTAATGTACACAGTTAAGAAAGGCTTTGCTCCAGAGAGTGATGTTGCTGTAATTTCTCTTTTAGGCTATGATCCATTTAAATATAGTCCTGGAAGAGGAATAATTGAAGCCATAGGAGCAGGATTAGATGTTAAAGATGGCGATTTAGCATTACGATGCAATTTTGCAACATTAGGGGAACACCAAAGAATTATTGATAGAAGAGTAGCCAGAACTTTAACAACTTATGAAGCTCAAGTTCTTTGCAAAGAAGCAAAAAGCAAGATTAGACTTAATTCAAGCGAAGCAACTTTTCAATTTAAAAATACAATAGGTCATAGAGCTGTATTATTAATAAAAAATAAAACAAGGACTTTATCGAGCAAAATATCTAACAGTGATCCGGCATACAAAATACTAAATGGCGTTGGTGTCGCGCAAAAAAATGTGGAAATGAAATTAAAGAATTGTAAACCGCTTGATAAAACCAAGGAAGCAAAAATCTCTGCAACACTAGTTAATGAATTCATAAAAAAAACTCACGAAACTTGGGAAAATCATCCAATAAACATAAAGAGAACAAAAGAAGGAAAACTCAAAGCAAATGTTGTATTAACAAGAGACGCAGGACATTTGTTACCTCACTTTTTTAATATAAACGATAAGTATTCTGTGAATTTTGCTGCATTAGCTGATATGCATGCTGAAAAAGGTATTGCTCAACTGGCTGGTATGTCAGCAACCTTATTACCTTCCCCTTCAGGTAATATTGAATCTGATTGCAAATATAGAGTAAGAAAACTAATTGAAACATTAAAAATCTTTGATTGCGTTTATATTCATCTTAAAGGACCTGATGAGCCAGCTCATGATGGAGACTGTCATAAAAAAACTAAAATAATTTCTGAGATTGATGAGCATTTTATTGGTCCTCTTTTAAATGAATTGCACCTTGATAATTATCTTATTTGTATTACAAGTGATCATGCAACACCATGTGAATTAAAAGTCCACAGTGATACTCCAGTACCTATTTTAATTTCTGGGGGAACAGTTGTTGGATCTGGAAAAACAACAAAATTTTCAGAAAGGGCATGCAAAAAAGGAAAACTTGGGCTTATAGATAGCGGATATAAGTTATTGCCATTATTAATGAATTACTTAAAATCGAATTGAAAACAGAATTATTAAATAAATTAGGCTAGTAGGTTTTTCCTAGAAATACGAAAAAGGCAACTCCAACTAAACAAATCCCTAAAATTAGAAGAGTTAAAACAACCATTTTAGGCAAGCCAAAAATATAACTCTGAATTTCAATGTTCAAAGTGACTAATCTTTCGTTTTCCATATCACTATTTATTAGTTCTAAAGAATATTTCCCTTCAACTTCACAGATAAAAGTATAATCGATATTGTTTTTTTCTCCAAAATTAATTTTCGAACCATCAGGGAAGATCAAGCTTGCAGAAAAGTTACCTGTAGTAATACCAATGCTTCTAATCTGTATAAGCACTCTATCTTCAAGTGCCAAATTAAATTCATGATTCTCTTGGCTGTTGGGTTGAACATTCATGTTAAATATTGTGCCTGAAGCTAATCCAATAATGGAAATAAAAAATGTTAGTGAAATTAGCATGTAGACTAATAATTTTTTGAAAAATGACATTGCTAACAAAATCTATAATAAATTTCATATTTTTTACGAATTTATAATAATGATTTTTAAAAATTATTCAAATAATTTTTCATTTAGCCAATTCATTTATCATCTCTAAAAAAAGTAATTATTGATTTTTTATTATTCGTTTTTTCTGAAGAGAGTAAATAGTTGAAAACCTTTAAAAAATTGCAAAATTTACTTTTATAATCAATTATGAGGAATAAAGCTGTATAAACACATTAACCTTTTTTCTGATGGAGGCTCGAGGGGTAATCCAGGTCCAGCAGCTATAGCATTTATAATACAATTAGATAATGGAAAAATACAAAACACATATTCAGAGTTTATAGGTGTTCATACAAATAATCAAGCAGAATATCAAGCTATTATTGTAGCTTTACAATTTGCTTCTAAAATATCAGAAGAAATAACTTGTTATCTCGATAGTGAATTAGTTGTGAAGCAAATTAACCAAGATTATAATGTTAGAAATGAAAGACTATTAATTTTATGGAATAAAGTGACTGCTTTAAAAAAACTTTTTAAAAAAACCAAATTTGTTAGCGTTCCTAGGTCCAATATTTACATTCAAAAAGCCGATATACTTCTTAATGAAAAATTAGATAAATATGGATAAAAAGGAGGCTTTGAAATGTTTATTCACACAAGTATCAGAACAAGCAATATTGATAGATCAATTGAATTCTATACTAATTTTCTAGGATTAAAACTGATAGATAGAAAAGAAATACCACAAAATAATGCCGAGATAGCTTTTTTAAGAGATCCAAAAGCACAAGGTTCAATTCTCGAACTAACTTTTTATCGTAATCAAAAAGATTTCATACAACCTAAATATGAAAAAAGACTATTTGATCATTTAGCTTTTAAAGTAAAAAATATGAAAAAAATTATAAAATTGCTAAAGGCTGCAAACATAACTATAACGGATGAACCTTTCAAATTAGGTTCTGAAGGTACATTAATAGCATTTATTGAAGATCCAGATGGAACATTAATCGAGTTAATCGAAAAAAATTAGCTAATATCTGAAGAAATAACTTAATTTATAATCTTCAGTATTTCTATTAAATCTCTTACAGTTTCATCGGGCTTAATTAATTCCATTTCTTTTTGTAATCGCCTCTCAACAAATATCGTTTTCATTCCTACTTCTTGCGCACCTTTAATATCTGAATCTAGAGTATCACCTACAAATATTGCTTCAGAAGCAGCTATTCTCAATTTATTGAGTGCATAATTAAAAATCTCTTGACTAGGTTTTCTTTTATTGACATCACCAGAAACAATTATTACCCTAAAAAATTTTTTTATATCATGATTTTGCAGGAGTTCATTTACGCATTCAGGGATTGCAAAATTTGAGACTATTCCAAGAACATATTTCTTATGCAATTGTAACAAAACAGCTTTTGAATCTTTATCAATTCTGACATATTTCATAAATTCTCTACAAAATGCAAATGTTGCATCTATTGCTATACTACTATCTTCACTAAAATTATAACCTAGAAATTGAAGAGTTTTGGCTACCCGTTCATTAAAATGAGGCTCTTCGTTATTTAAATCTGCTTTTTTATATAATTCAACTCGAGCTTTTGTGTAAGCCTTTTTAAATTCAGCAAACGTTTTTTCTACACCTTTGCTTTTTAGTGAATAAAACATTGCTTTCAAGGAAGGAATGTAAAATTCATGATTATGTTCAATCATCATTAGCGTATCAAACATATCAAATAACACAGCTTTAATTTTCATTTTCCGACTTCAAAACAGAGAAAAGAAATTGCTTAAATGGATTACGGCTAATTCTTTTGCCATTTTCCATTATGGCCCATTAGGTAATCAATCATGCTCTTTGAACGAGCAAGAATGTTTATGATACGTAATAAGACATACACAGGTGTATAGAGTAATAATTTAAGCTCAGATTTATCATAAACAAAACATATAGCAATTGCCTGATTTAGTAAACCAATTAGTAATCCATATAGAACAAAAACTATCAGGTTATAAGCAAATAATAATTGATCTGGCGCAAACCAGAATAACAATGGGAATATAGAAATGGATATCAAATCTATAATTGCACCTGCAAATTCGAAAATACAGCAATACCAAAGAAGACTTGCTAACCAAGATATTTTTGACATCAAATCCCTGTGAATAAAAAGGGTATTGTGTAGCCATCCACTGAACCATCGCAATCTCTGATGCCATAATGAACGAATATTGGTTGGTACTATAGTAGTACTTTTAACGAAACTAAAATAGCCTATTTTTGCTCCTTTTTTATGCATTTCCAATGTAATTTCTAAATCTTCAGTTACAGTTCTAATATTACGTTCTTCTAATATCCCTCGTAGAAAGTCTGCATCATAAATTCCTATTGCTCCTGAAACAATTATTACCTTATCTCTTAATCCTTGAGCGCACCGACCAACTCCTAAACCTTGACTGTATTCGAGACGCTGTAAATCTACGTAAAAGTTTCGATCTGAACCTTGTCCATTTGGATGTGCATAACCTGTAACAGCTTTTTTTTGGTTAGTTATTTTGTAATCAACTAATCCTGAAAGTGTATTTTCATCCCACTCAGAATCGGAATCAACAATGCCTATTAATTCCCCTAATGCTCGATTTACTCCTGTATGAAGAGAGGCAATTTTGCCCAAGTTTAATGAATGTCTAATTACTTTTCCAGATATCTTAGGATATTTACTGTGATTATCATGAATTGCAGACCAAGCTATTTCATAGGTATAATCGCTACTTCCATCATCTATTACCAAGATTTCAGTTAATCCAGAATATTTTGCTGCTGATTTATAGAGACTATTTATACATAACCCTATATTTTTTTCCTGATTGTACGCAGGAATTATGAAAGAAACCATTGGGTAGAATGCCTGTTTTTGTGTTAGCTGTTTTTTCTTTGAAATATGGGCAGCTACTATCCATAATCCTGAGAATCCTATTGCAATAATCGTATACCAAGTGTATAAAAATCTAATTATTGCACTCCAAACAAAACTCTCAGCATGTATGTTGCTAGTATATCCGAATAAATTGGTTATTATCCAATTTGCTATAGAAGGAAAATAATACCAAGACAAAAAACATAAGACAACTGGGAGAAGAAATAAGAGATAAATAAAATTGCGGCTTTTCTTCTTTACCATAAGAAACTATAATCTCCTCTCCAACCTTCTCTATCCTGTTCAAAAAAAAGCATAATTCTCTAATAAAATACTATTCCGACGAGAATAATATTTCAAAAATCGTGTAGAAAAAAATATTTAAAAAAAAGTTTATTTCAAAAGATTCGCGGGAGGTATTTTTACAAAATTCTTTGAGTTTTCTGGATCTTTGAGAAGCTGAGTTAACTCAGAGTGACGATTTAGAAAGTCTTTACCTTTCTTTGTTGAACCATAAATCTCTTTTCCATTAGCATAAAATTTGTCTAAAAGCTTTGTTTTTAACATAAATTTTAGATATTCATTTAATTGAGCAAAACTCAAATTTGCCTTATACATGATTTGCGTTTTAAGGGTTCCCGATTTTGCTATTTCTAAAATTTCTGCCATAATACTTAATTTATCCCGTCTTTTGGATATTGTTTGATTTAATAATGTAGTCAATGTCAATGCCTTCTTTTATATATAGTAAAAGTTATCCTGTACTATTTTAAATCCTGTTTCGCAAGTCTAAATATTCTGATTACGTAATATTCTAGAAGAAGACTCTATAATTTCAAAATAGAAGAATTATTATTCAATAATAGATCAATTTTTGAAAAACTTCAAATTTTTTTATTAAAGGGTACTCGATTTTCATTAGCACTTAAAAATAAACTTTCCAATTCCTTATCGCTTGCACCATTGCGAAGTGGTCCAATTATGTTTACAGTATTATCGTTTTTCATCAAACACGGTTTTAGCTTACCTGAACTAGTAACACGTAATCTAGTACAGTGCATACAGAATTCACGATTTTCTATAGGATGAACTACCTCAACCGTTACATTTTGTAGATGATAAATTCTTCTATTGTGCATATAAGGTCTTTTTTCTATTGTAATAGCTTCTTTTTTTAGATATTCTTCTTGATCATCCAAATATTCATGGAAAGTAGAATAATATTGTTTATTAACATTTATTGGATCAAGCTCAATAAGCTGAAGAATTGAACCTGTTTTTTTGGCAAAAGCAATCATACTTGGAATATCTTTAACATTAGTATTTTTTAAAATAACCATATTAATCTTCACTGGATTTAAACCAGCTGCAATTGCTGATTTAACTCCGTTTAAAGCATTTTCTATTTTGCCGTTTGTAAGTTTATTATAAATTTTAGGATCTAGTGTTGGAAGGCTAATATTTACTCGTTTTAATCCCCTATCTTTAAGTGATTTAGCTTTTAATTCTAGCATAATTCCGTTAGTTGCCATTGAGAGATCTTTGATTCCAGGAATTATTGCTATTCCATGAATTATTTTACAAATATCATTTCTTATTAATGGTTCCCCACCAGTAACTTTAATTCGTGAAATTCCTAATTTTATAGCAATCTTTGCGATCCTGATTATTTCATCAGATTTCATCTCATTGGCTTTTCCTCTTGAACAAGAACCAATTTCTTCGCCCTCTTTATGACAATAATCACATGAAAGATTACATCTTGAAGTTATTGATATTCTAAGATTCAATAGTTGACGATTGAAATTATCAATTAAAACCATTATGATTCCTGCAAATGTTTGATGATATGAGCCGATTCTGCTAATATAAGCCTCTCAACTGCTATTCTAACTGCATTAGGAGAACCAGGAATACAATAAATTAATTTTTTATTTATAACTCCAGCAAGTGCACGTGACAAAAGAGCTGAAGTTCCAATCTCTTTAAAGCTTATTTGCCTAAAAAATTCTCCAAATCCAGGCAATATTTTTTTCAAATGAGGAGTTACCGTTTCTATTGTTATATCAGTAGGATTTATTCCTGTTCCTCCGGAGAATATTATCACATGTAAGTCCGGGTAGTTTAATCCTTCTTTTAGAGCATTGATTATTAAATTTTTTTTGTCAGCAATAATTTTTTTTAATTTGATATTATGCCCTGCTTTCGATAGGGTATTTTGAATAAAATCACCTGAATTATCTTTATTTTTTTTATTTTTTTGGTTATATCTTGAAGTGCTGCAAATAAAAATAGCAAAATTTAGTTTCTTTAAAGATGAACTTTTATGTTCTTGAGATGTTTTGCTCACTACTTACGCCTGCTTATACTTTCTTACAACAATAATTTTTTCAATTTTTGTATTAGGATATTGACCTTCAATATTTTTTTCATATTGTTTTACCATATCCCAAATAGTCAATAAACCAATCGAAGTTGCAGTTAAAGCCTCCATTTCTACACCTGTTTGAGCTGTGGTCTTAACCGTCGAACTTACTTGAATTGAATTCTCAGTAGCAATACTGATTTCAATAATAATATTTTCTAATGGTAAAGGGTGACAAAGAGGAATAATTTCGCTAGTCTTTTTAGCTGCTAGAATTGCCGCGATTTTTGCTGCGTAAATAGGGTCTCCTTTAATAATTTGTTTATTTTTTATCAACTTTACTGTATTACTCTTTAGAATAATATTTCCTTTAGCAGTAGCTTCTCTTATTACACATCTTTTTTTCGATATATCAATCATTGTCATTTTTTTTGCCTCTTTTTTATTGAACAGAAGTTTGTTCCCAAACATCTAAAAGATTTTGAACTGCAATAGCTCTTGGTGATGCATCTTTAAAACGATACATTCTAATTCTTCCATAAACCCTCTGTTGAAGAATTTTTTCACTTTCTAATACTTTTAAATGTTGATTAGTTGTTGAATAATTAAGTTTAATTCGCCGAGCAATATCTGATACGTTTAGTGTTCCTAGTCTAGAAATAATTTTTAGAATTTTCATCCTAGGTTTGGAAGAAAAGACTTCCTCAAATTTCATGCTTTTCACTTACTTTTTTCCTTAAGGATGCGTTTAGCTCTTTTTCAAGCTCATTCGAAGGAATTGTTGGTAATGATATGAAAGTTGACCTCCCCCTTTTGGATGCAGATCTGACTTTAATTTTAATAATTCCCAAGGCGGAAAGCAATTGTACATATTTCCAAATTTGAGTATGACTATTTGGTTTTTCAGAATATTCTTCACAAACTATTTCATAAGATTCCTCAATTTCTGAAATAGATGCGCAGGCAACATCATTATAATTAAAAAACCTGGCTATAGCTAGCAAAAATAATTTTTCATGCAAAGTAAGCGAATCTATCTCACTTTTTCGAATTGAAGGGAAAATACTGGAAACTGCTTCCCTTAGACATTCCATACCAACAACCCTCTTGTTATTTGCATCAGCATACTTTCCAGCTCTCCATAATAAATCAATTGCAAACCTTGCATTTCCACTCTCAGAATAGCCAAATTCAGCAATAGAATTAATAACATCATCATTAACTGCATAGAGATTAAAACTCATATCAACCCTTTCATTCAAAATATCAACAAGTTGATTTATGTCGTATTTTTTCAAATTAACAATATTTCTTTGAAGAGTACTTTTCGAGCTCTCATCAAGATCATTGATTAAAGCCAGATCCCTTAAAATAAAAAGCAGAGAAATTCTTTGCGGTTTATTTGATCTCATCTCTTGCAATCTTGTTAATTTATAAACCGTTTCTGAACCTTCATTTTTAATAAGAGTATCAAACTCATCCAAAGCAAGAATAATATGAGTTGCTTCTTCATCAAGAATTTGAAATAACATATCTAATACTTCTTCGGAAGAATATCCTCTTTTTGGAAAATTAGCCTGAAAAATTGTTAAAATGTGTTGTAGAATCAAAGAAATTTTGCCTCGATATTCTCGACAATTAACATGAATATACTTTAATTTTATTTTCTTTTTATTGGCTTGAAGAGTTATATCAGCTCCAAAACGATTTGAAAGCGCTGTTTTTCCAGTTCCAACATCGCCGGTTATAATCACTCTTTGAGACATTTTTTCAGAAAACTGAAATAAGAAATTAAAAAACTCCATCAGCAATCTGTATTCTTTTTCTCGATGTGGTAGTGCCTTAGGAACATAATTAATATCAAGTTTGGATTCATCTTTAAAGACACTATTAGCATACAACATTACTACAACCTCCCTGTACAATAAATTGGACTCGGTTATTCTTTTCCCTATTTTGTCTCTTTTTATCCAATAAAAACTTTAATAAATCTATTCGAGATCTCATTTGAAGATAAAATAGATGATTCCTAAATATTTTTTCCTTACTAAAGGTGTTGGAAAACACAAAGAAAAACTTGAGAGTTTTGAATTAGCTTTAAGGGATGCTGGAATTCATTATTGTAATTTAGTTAATGTATCAAGTATAATTCCGCCAGGTTGCAAACTAATTTCCTCTACTCAGGGTCTAAAAATGCTTCAACCTGGTGAAATCACATTTGCCGTTTTAGCTAGGAATTCGACTAACGAAGCAAATAGATTAATAACTTCATCAATAGGAGTAGCAATACCATCGGGCAATGGTAATTATGGTTATCTTTCTGAACATCACTCTTTTGGAGAAACAGATGAAATATCCGGAGATTACGCAGAGGATCTAGCAGCAACTATGCTGGCAACCACAATGGGAATCAAATTTGATCCAGAAACCGCTTGGGATGAAAGAAAGCAAATTTTCAAAACCAGTGGCCTGATTATTAAAACAAGGAATATCACTCAATCAGCTAATGGAGCCAAAAAAGGATTATGGACAACAACTATTGCAGCAGCAGTATTCTTGCCAAAAAAGATTTAATAAATTGAAAAATATTTTTGTGATTAAATGGAAAATATAAAAAAACGAAGCTTTGCTGGAAGAACAGCAGCTGCTATCATAATAAAAGAACCTAATCTAATTTTACTTGTAAAAAGACTCACAATTCCCTTTTTAGGTTATTGGGCTTTACCAGGAGGCAGACAAGAGCCAGGAGAAAAAATTGAGCAAACAATAATAAGAGAAGTAAAAGAAGAAACTGGATTTGAAGTCAAAATAATTAAAAAAATTGGTGAATATAGAGAAAAAGGAATTAAAGATAACGTAAAATATGATTATTCACCTGCTTGTTTTCTTACTGAGATTATTGGCGGAGATATTGAAATATCCGGAAATGAAATAAGTTCAATCAAATTCTTTTCTCTAGCAACTATACCTGAGAATTTAGCATTTGAACATCTCCAAATGATAAAGGATTACATAAAATCTCTTTGATATCCATGAATTTAATTAAAGTTATAAAAAATGAGAAAACAGCAAATTTAAAAGACAAATAATATTAATGCTTTGAGCTAACCATACATCGGTGAAATATTCTCTTGAAAATATCACTTCAAGAACCGCTTATTATTGTAAATTTCAAAACTTATTTAGAATCAACAGGAAAAAATGGGTTAAATCTTGCTAGGCAAGCTAGGAAAGCTAGCAAAGAGACAGGGATTCAAATTGTAATTTGTCCACAATTAGCTGATCTTAGTTTGATATCAGCTAGAGTTGATATTCCTATTTTTTCTCAACATATTGATGCAATCACTCCCGGGAGTCATACTGGTCATGTTCTAGCAACATCCATAAAAGATGCAGGAGCTATAGGAACTTTAATCAATCATTCTGAAAGACAACTTAAACTTTCAGAAATTGATTCAATCATAAAAATAACTAAAAAAAATAATCTTCTGTCTTGCGTATGTGTGAATAATCCAAGTGTTAGTGGGGCTGTTTCAGCCTTAAACCCTGATATTGTTTCCATAGAACCTCCAGAACTTATAGGAACTGGTGTAGCAGTTTCTAAAGCTAAACCGGAAATTGTCACAAACACAATTAACATTGTTCATAAAATTAATAATAAACCAATAATTCTTTGTGGTGCAGGAATCAGCAAACCTGAAGATGTGGCTGTTGCAATTAAGCTTGGAACGAAAGGAATTCTGGTAGCAAGTGCGATCGTAAAAGCTAAAAACCCTTATGATTTACTATGCAAATTTGCAGAAGCAATCATAATAGCTTAAAGTGAATTTTATTGAAAGTTGAAGCAGAGTGTGGATCTTGCCTACTTGCAAGAGCAAAAGCAGAAATTTATATGGCAACTACCAATCCTGCATTACGTTTTCGTGCAATTAAGGAAATAATTAAACTTCTCAATAGAGAATTTAAGCCGACTTCAATTCCAGCTATTTTAGGTACAAAAAGAGATCGTTTAATAAAATTATTAACTAGCAATAACGATCCCTACAAACAAATTAAAAAAATCAGTAACCTCAGAGCAATTAAACTACTTCCATATGCAAAAAAGTATGTAGATCAAGGTAACAATCAACAAGAAAGATTCAAAAAAGCTACTTTATGTGCAATAGTAGGCAATTTAATGGAATTTGATATACCCGGCTATAAATTCACATTTAAGGATCTGGCAAAAAAAATTCAAGCGGCGGCAAAAGATCTAGTTGTAGATGATATAGATGCAGCCTACCAATTAAGCAAAAACTCGCAAAATATTTTATTTTTAGCTGATAATGCTGGAGAAATCGTTTTTGACACAATATTAGTTGAGCAATTAAAGAACATGGGTTTAATAGTTACATACGTAGTCAAGGGTGATCCAGTAATAAATGATGCAACATTAGACGATATAGAGATTTCTACTATGGATAGACTTGCTGATAATATAACTACAACAGGAACAGATGCAGTTGGATTAATATTAAAAGAAGTATCATCAGACTTTCTGAAAATTTATGAAAAAGCGGAACTAGTTTTTGCTAAAGGTATGGGATATGCAGAAACATTAACTGAATATAAGTTAACAAAACCACATTTTCTTATGTTTAGAACAAAATGTCAACCAGTAGCAAATTATTTTGGTGTACCTCGCAATAAAAATATTGCAAAGTTACTGTCATAAATAGAACTCTATTAACTTGAATAAAATCTCAAAATATCCAGAACCTAGATTACAAAGACTATTTTCCAATATTCTTAATTTGTGATTTTAGCTCAAATGCAGCTTTTTCAGGAGGCATAGTGTTTATATAAATTCCAGTACTTTTTTCGAACCCTGCCCAAATGGATAATTTTGGATATACTTCCAAATGCCAATGATAATATTCCCTAGTTTTTTTATCAACAGATAAATGAAAACCAAAATTATAAGGAGGATCGTTAACCAGAAATTTAAGAGCAGAAAAACTTGTCTTTATTGACTCAATAAAAAGTTTTTTTTCCAATAAACTAAGATTTAATATTGTATTATCATGCTTTTTCGGTACTATCCAAAATTCTAAAGGATTAATACTTGCATAAGGAGCAAAAACAACAAAACCATCGTTTTCAAAAATAAATCGTGGGCCTATCCTTTCTTTCTCAATTATTTTGCAAAAAATGCATTCCTTGTTTTTTTGATAATAATTTTTGCTAAATTCCATTTCTTCCATTAGTATTCTAGGTATGATTGGCATAGCTATTATTTGACTATGGGCATGTGTTAGTGAAGCCCCAGCTTCCTTACCATAATTACGAAAAATTGCTACGTATTTTATATAATCTATCGAACCCAAATCTATCAATCTATCAATATATGCATCGATTACGTTGATCATTTGTTCATCTTTTATTGTTGCAAAATTTTCATTATGATTTGGGCTCTCCACTAAAACCTCGTGATGACCTTTAGCATAAATAAAATCATCTATTCTATTTTTCTCCTTGCAAAAACAAGTATTTTGATAATTAAAAGCTGGAAAAAGATTAGGAACGACTCTAATAATCCAATTCTTTCTTCTGAATTCTTTTGTATCTGCCTCTTTTTTAAGTTTATCTTTTTCGTTAAAATAAAGAAGAACTGCTGGAGGAGTTAATGCTTCATTCCCAACGCAAAGAGGGCAAATTTTTTGGCTATTAGCCTTTATTTTTTCTTTAATAAAATCATTCGGTCGTCTGCTGCGTTCAATAGCAATAACTACCCACCGATTTAGCAAGTAATCCTTACGAATTTCGTTACAAATCATCAAGTTCCCTTCTAACATGAAAAGCATATAGTCGATAAGATTTTAATTTTTCCAAAAAAACCAAACAGGGTATTTAAATCGATACTTTTGATAAATACTGAAAAGTTAATTTTTTTTTATATATTCTTATTGTTTTGTATACAAAAGCATCACCAAAACACATTTTTTTAATTTTTATTTTCTCCAAAGAACTATTAAATCAATAATATAGATAGACTAGAATTATTTTATCAATCTTTATTTAACTCCTAAGAATAATCACCAAAAACCTTAAGAGTCGCACATATTCTAAGATTGATAGTCTTAAAAAAATATTATATTGAAAAATTAGGTGTTAAATCAGATTGGCAGTAGAAGGTTTTTATGAAAACAAAAGAGAACCAGTAGATGCAAAAGTCGGTGAATTAACTACTAAATCAAGATCAGTTAATGTGACAGCGAAAGTTGTTTCAAAAAGTGAAATTCGGGATATTCCTATGGGGAGAGATGGTTCACCACACAAAGTGTGTGATGCTCTGGTTGGCGATGAAACTGGAAGTATTTATCTAACTTTATGGGACGATAATATTGAAAAAATAAATGAGCAAGACACAATACAAGTTGATAATGGATATGTTACGCTTTTTAAAGGTCATATGCGACTTAATGTAGGAAAATATGGCAAACTTGGAATAGCTGAGACACTCCTAGAAGTGGAAGTAAATACAGAGAATAATCTTTCAAGCAAGGAATATGATCAACCTCGTCGCTACTACGGCGGTAGACGAGGTGGAAGCAGAGGTTATAGTAGAGGCGGAGGAAGTAGAGGGTACGGCAATAGTAGCGGATATCGCAACAGGTATTAATTTATAGTAAGAAAATTTGCTTTTAATAGCACTTTCTTGGCTTTTAATAGCATCCAAAATTTCTTTTATTTATTAATAATAGATATAAAAACTCAATCTATATTTTTTTTATTATTTCTTTATTAATTAGGGAATACTTAGGGAATACTTTGGCTGAATACATGAAAAAGAAACAATCTACAAGAAATCTATTGATTAAAGCAAAGAAACCAGAAAAGAAATCAATAAAATACCATAAATTTTATAGAGGTAAAATTCAAGTTTTGCCGAAATGTTCGATTTCAAGCATTGATGATTTTTCTATTTGGTACACTCCAGGTGTTGCAGCTGCTTGTAGGAATATAGTAAAAAATCCTAATAATTCATTTGAACTAACTAACCGATGGAATTCTATTGCAATTATAACTGATGGTTCACGCGTTCTAGGATTAGGAGATGTAGGTCCAGAAGCAGCTTTACCAGTAATGGAAGGAAAAGCACTTATTTTCAAGTTTCTTGGCGGTGTGGATGCTTATCCTATATGTTTACAAACTAAAAAACCTGAAGAAATTATACAAACATGCAAACTTTTGGAACCTACTTTTGGTGGAATCAATTTCGAAGATATAGCTAAACCTAATTGTTTTCAAATATTAGAAGATGCAAGAGAGCAAATGGGAGTTCCTGTATGGCATGACGATCAACAGGGTACCGCTACAGTAATTTTAGCTGGTCTTATTAATGCTTTTAAAATAGTTGGAAAAAATCCAAAAGAATCTTTAATAACACTTGTGGGAGCGGGGGCAGCTAATGTTCGTACTGCATATATTTTAATTAGGTGGGGAATTAATCCAGGCAACATCTTTATTGTTGATAGTAAAGGAATTATTCATTCTAATCGAGAAGATATATCAAAAGAAAATAATCTGTGGAAATATGACCTTGCCCAAAAGACGAATTCGGAAAATAGAACTGGTGAAATCGCAGAAGCTTTTAAAGGGGTAGATGTAGTTGTTGCTGCTTCCCAACCTGGTCCTAATATTATTCTAAAAAAATGGATAACTACTATGGCTGATAAAGCTGTAGTTTTTGCTTGCGCAAATCCTATTCCGGAAATCTGGCCTTGGGAAGCAGAAAAAGCTGGAGCAAAAATAGTAGCTACAGGCAGAAGCGATGTCCCAAATCAGGTTAATAATAGTCTTGGATTTCCAGCAATTTTCAGAGGAGTTTTGGATGTCAGAGCAAAAACTGTAACAGATGATATGTGTATTGCAGCAGCCACTGAACTTGCATTATTTGCGGAAGAAAGAGGCATTAATGAAAAAAATATACTTCCAACAATGGATGAATGGGAAGTATTTCCAAGAGAAGCGGTAGCTTGTGCTATAAAATCGATTGCTCAAGGAGTTGCAAGAATTAAACCGAGCAGACAAGAGCTATTAGAAAAAGCAACAACTATAATTCAAAACGCTAGAAATTCAACAAAAGTTCTAATGAAAAATAAGCTTATAAAACCACTTAGCAATAAATAGAAACTATGCTAGGTGAATTTTACCAATTTTTTTTTACTTCTTACATGTGCAAATATTAATTAATCCGAAAAATGGACATAAATATTCAGGGAATTAAAATGCGTCTAGATTATACAATGTACATATTAGGTGTTTTTCTTCTAATTTTAACAATAGTACCTTTTATTGTTGAAATTCAAGGAATTGATGATAATATAAAATTAATTTGGGTTATTTCATCTGCTATTCTTGGTGTTCTATCTTTCGCATTAGGCTATTCTCAGAAACCGAAAACAAAGGCACAAGCTTGCCAAATTGAAGAAACCTCATGTAAAGATGAACCAAAATCTTCAATAAAAGAAAATGTTGAAATGAAAGAAGAAAATGAGTTTAAATCAAAAAAAACAGAGAAATATAGTTCATATAAAATAGAGATTGATTTAATTAGAGTAAAAGGAATTGGTCAAAAAAGAGCTATACAATTAAAAGAGATTGGAATAAATACAGCCAATGATTTAGCTAATGAACCTTCAGAAAAAATTGCTAAAAAGCTAAACATTTCTCCTAAAATAACTAAAAAATGGAAAAACGACGCAGAACAACTATTAAAAAATACTAAATAAAATTTTTATAAAAATCACATTGGCAGAATTCTAACGATATTCCTTTTTTCGAGACGTTTTATAGCATCATAACATTCTTCTTTTTTTCCATCAAGATTTAGATGATTCACTATTTCCTGCATAGACGAAGCAGGTTTACCAAAATTTTGGCGATTGTTCCGAAGATAACCCACTATTAACCTCTCAAGCTTTCCGCAACGCCAAGTTGTATTTCGTATTAGAACAACAAGAGCCATAAGAATAGGTTTTTGATTATTATTGATATCCTTAAAGCTCCTCAGATCCTTTCCCCTTGATATTTTATGTTTAGCAGATTTTTAAACATTATTTTATATTTAAGATAATAAAAAGAAAATCTTTGATTGCAAGATTAAATATTGATTACGGTATGCAATTATGTTCAAATTGCATTGCGTTTATACAAAATATTTCAGTAATTTTAATAATATTTAACCTCTATGATTTATGTATTTAGAATTAATTTTTAAAAAATAAAATTGATTTTATTTTTATAAGATAAAGTTGATAATTAAAAATCATTTTATCATGGGTGAGTCTAATACGCTTTTTTCCTTATTTGCAAGCAAAGGTTTCAGATTTAGTAGTTGTTGACCTATAAAACTAAAGAAAAATCTTAGCCATAGAGTTATAAGCCTGATCAGTATCGTTGCAGTAGCACTTAATGCTGGTGGAACTCCAAAAGCTGTATACAATGCTGTCATAGTTATTTCTGGAAGACCAACCTCGAAAGGAATTCCAATTGGAGTTGCTCTTACAGACATAACAATACCAGCTGTTACAAGAATTATAGACCATGAAATTGGGTAATTTAATGATAAGAAAACAAGATAAGGGATACTCAAAGCAAAAATCCAAGTTAAAATTAAATATCCAAAAGATATTATCAAAGCTTTAGGATTTTTTCTAAATATAACCATGGAATCATGAAAACTTCTCGCCATACTGATTGCCAAATCTCCTAAATGAGATACTTTATCTTTCCATCTTTTTGGAGTGAAGTTTTTGATAATATTAATAATGTAAGTTAATAATTTTGAACTCCATTTTTCCCTAAATGAGATAACAAGTATTAAAACTGCTCCAAAACTGATTGAGGCTGTTAAAAAAGATACAATATTCCGAACCAAGGTATCAATGTGACCCTCTGTGTATAATAAGCTCATACCTCCAATCAAAATAATCACATTCATCATCATTCCCAACATCCTATGGGTGACCAGTGAAGCTACAACTCTACCACATGTATTATTGCCTTTTTCTTTTGCAATCAAGTATATTCTCATAGCTTCACCACTAATAGATTCAGCAGGTACTAATGTGTCAACAAATATTCCGCTCCAAACCAATAGATATGACTTTATAACTGAGAGTTTAACATCAAGAAAATTAATTAGAGCTCTCCAAGAGAGTGAGAATAAAAAGACTTCAAGCAAACTTATTATCACCGCAATTAAATATACATAAAGGTTTACTGATTTTAATTCTTCAAAAATAGCGCCTATGTCTACCTGAAATATGAAAATATAGATTAGAAAAGCAGCAATGCCTATTAACGGCATCAATAAAGTTTTTTTTCCTAAATTAGTAGCAGGAGGCTTAGGTGGGCATTCTATTGTATTTACACCTTTTTATCGGAAGGAAATAGCTGTATACTATTATATATTTTATCTAGGTACTCAATTTTAAAATGAAAAAATTAGTTAATAGAGAATCGTAACAAAGCAACAATCCCACCTAATCCTAAAAGTTTTTTTCCAGCTTCATGTTCTGTACTAATAATGAATATTCTTCCTTTTTGATCTTCTACCTTCTTCATTAAGTGTTCTAATTTTCTTCTGTTAATTTCTGACGATTCTCTTAGTAAGCTATCTGCAATCACAATCTTATCTACTGCTCCTAAAATCGCAGCATTTTGAACACAGTCAATTCCATAGGAAATAGTCTTCTCTTCTTTGCCTAATCTACTCATTATTTCTTCAATTATTTCTGTCTCTTCCATAATGCGCAACTTATTTGAAGCTTTATGAAGAATCCCAGATCTTAAAGCTTCAAAAATGCCTGAAGATCCTCCATTATTCACACTTTTTATATCTACAATTGCTTTTGATATTTGTGGGGATTCTTTTAATAAAAAAGCAGTAAAATCATTTTTTATAAAGCCTACACCAAGAAGAATTATAGAATTATTTGATGCCGCTCTTATTTGCATAATGCTTGATAATACTTTCTTGAAATTTTCTGTCATTGCTTTTTTTCTATGTTCTGGATTGCGCTTTCCTGGTAATCTTATTCTTTCTTCAACTTTAATATCTACGCCATATTGTTTTGTTTGAGCAATAGCAAAGCTTTCATCATCAATGGATACAACGATGATTGATTTTTCGGTTCTAGTTGCTTTTTTTAATCTATCTATGATATGCTTAGGCCATGTTTCCTTTACTATGGTAACAGGTTTATGTAAAGAAACAACTATTGTGTGATGAACACCAGTTGGAATTTTTTCTGGTGCATGACAAATTGTACCATGAATCCTCAACCTTCCTAAGAATCTATCCCAAGAAACATAATCCACCTTCACTCCTATAAATGCTGAAATTCTTTCACCACTTTTTGGTCTTGAATAATCTGAATCTGACTTTATTGCTCTCGAGGAATAAGCATAAACTTCATCATTCCTATAAATAACGTTATAAAGATGCCAAAAATCATCCTCTGAAGTTGGAATTAATTTCACAAAATTCTTTTGCAAGTTCTTTTCGATAATTTTCAATCTAATACCTAACAATAAGAATTATGAAGATATGTAAATAGATTTCACATAGGTTTTATTTCGAATTTCTTAATTCAAATAGAAAAGTCTATAATCTTCTTTTATTTCTCTTTTTGAGTCCAAATAATTAAAGGTGTAATTATGCCTCTGGCTGAAATGGTGTACAAAAAAAAAGAAATAGAAAGAGGATATAACAATAGGACACTCTATGTAAATCTTTCAAAAATGATAATTCAAAATAAGCAAGTTACAAAAAAAATGAAAGATGTTTTTACAGGAGGTCGTGGATTCAATTTATGGTTAATGTGGAATAATATTCCCAAGAATAAAATAATACAATGGAACGACCCTGAAAATGAAATCTGTTTAGCAACTGGCCCTCTTGGAGGAATTCCTGGATTTCCTGGAGGAGGAAAAACCATCGCTATGAGTATTTCTCCACTCACACATACGATAATTGATTCAAATGTAGGAGGTTATTTTGGACCATATCTTAAATTTTCAGGATGGGACGCGATTGAAATTCAGGGAAAAGCTGAATCAGAAGTTTATTTGTTTATAGATGGAGACAACCAAAAAATTACTGTTGAAAATGCTAGAGGATTACCTTCAGAAACTAATCTTATAGTTGATTTATTATCAAAAAGACATAGCTCTGAAAATCCATTTTATATTTCCTTTATTTCAGCAGGACCAGGTGCAGAAAATACACTTATGGGATGTTTAAATTCTTCTTGGTATGATACAGCAAGAAAAACTCATCGATACAAACAAGCTGGTAGAGGTGGTATAGGAACAGTTCTTAGAAATAAGAAAATAATAGCAATTGCAGTCAAATATTCGCAAAGAATGGCATTAGAAAAAATTAATGCCGCTAATACAACACTAGTCAAAAAAATCATAAATGAATATAATGATGAAATTCGAAAACTTGACCCAAAACAAAATGAAATGTCAATCGTTGGTACAACTCACTTAGTTTCAATAATGAATAAGTTTGATTTATTGCCTGTACACAATTTTAAATTTGGTAGTCATAAAGATGCTGAAAAACTAGGAAGCGAAGTTTATAGAAAAAAATTTCATTCTGGATATGCAGGTTGTTGGCTGGGTTGTTCTCTCTCTTGTTCTCATGCAGTAAAGGATTATAAACTTTCAACTGGTCCTGATAAAGGAAAGATAGTATTTGTTAATGGTCCCGAATATGAAACTATTGCAAGCTTAGGAAGTAATTGTGGTATTTTTGATGCTGATTATGTTATTGAAATGAATTATTATTGTGATGATTATGGATTAGATACAATAAGTTTAGGAACCTCACTGGCATTTGCTATGGAGTGTTATGAAAAAGGAATTATTGATAAAGAAAATACTGGTGGATTGGAATTATATTTTGGGAATAAAAAAGCTGCTTTAGAAATCATTCATCAAATGGCAAAGGGGGAAGGTTTTGGAATGATAATAGGGAAGGGGGTAAGGCAAATGAAAAAATTCTTCAAAAAGCTTGGAGGAAACTTGGATTTCTTAAATGATATTGGTATGGAATCAAAAGGTTTAGAATTCTCAGAATATGTCACCAAAGAGTCTTTAGCTCAACAAGGGGGTTACGGCTTAACCTTAAAAGGTCCTCAACATGATGAAGCCTGGTTGATTTTTCTTGATATGGTTTATAATCAAATTCCTACTTTTGAGCAAAAAGCTGAAAGTTTACATTGGTTTCCTATGTTTAGAACATGGTTTGGTCTTAACGGTTTATGCAAGCTTCCTTGGAATGATGTAACTCCTGAGGGAAATGAAAAAAATAAGAACCCTGAAAAAATTAGTTCTCATGTTTCAAATTATCTGAATTTATTTTTTGCTATTACTGGTAAAAAAGTTGCTGAACAGGATTTAATATTAATGAGTGAAAGGGTGTATAACTTTCAAAGAATCTTTAATTTAAGAATGGGTTATGGAACAAGAGAACATGACACTTTACCTTATCGAGCTATGGGACCTGTAACAAAAGAGGAATATCTGAGCAGAAAAGAAAGATATGACAATCAATTAAAAGAAAAACTTGGTATTAATCCTAAACTTCACTCAGTTGAAAACAAAATTAAGTTGTTACGTGACTTTCGCATAAAAGAATATGAAAAACTTAAAGATGCAGTATATAAAAGACGCGGCTGGAATGTTAATGGAGTTCCTACAATAGAGAGAATAAAAACTTTAGAAATTGGTTTTCCAGAAGTATTAAAATTAATAACAGAATGATTTTATAAAAAATATCTGATAAAAAATCTACTGCTTGCATTTCTTCACAAAAAACAGAGAATCGTTTATTGCAGATTAATAGATTTTTTTAAAAACTTGATATAAATTGAAATGTTATCTCGAATTGGATCGTTGCTTATATGTTTATTAAGAAAAGGAATTATTAACTCTAAATAAATCATTAGTCTATGAATAAAAATAAAAATTCTTATTAATTTTTTTAAAATTGAATCAAGAATGGCTTAAAAAATTATTTTATTTTTCTTTCAGGATAGTTATATCCTAATTAATAGATCGAAAAAAATCGAAACTATATAATATAAATTAAAAATTTAAAAATATATATCATTCCTTATCTGTTTTTAATTATAATTGTTAATAACAAAATTTTATTTCATATTTTGATAGAAAAAATAAAAATATTTCTTCGAAAACTTTAACTTCGCTATTCATAATTTCCAAATTAATTTTTATAGATTAACACAAAACAATTAGAAACAATTTTATAAAAATTAGATTTTTCTTAATTTATTAAAAACCTTTGCCTTTATTAATTAATTACTTTAATTGAGGTTTCAGAAATAACTGAAAAAGAATTGGCTCTTTCAATCTTAAAATCAACTAAAAAAAATCCAATTGAGCTAATTAAGATCATAAAGGACATGAGAATCGATGCCGATAATATAATGTGTTTTCTTCGACAATTTCAAAATAAAAATCTAATCGCTATAAAAGACAATATCATCAAAACAAACAGTTATAATAGAATTATGTTAGCTGTCAGAGCAATAGAACTAGGAGCAGATATTGAAAAAGTTACTGGCCTGCTACACTGGAAAGAATTCGAGGGAATAGCAAGTCTAGTTTTAGAAAGAAACAATTTTATAGTGAAAAAAAATTTTAGATTTACTTATTTAAAGAAGAAAAATGAAATAGATGTAATAGGTTTGAAAAAACCAATAATCTTATGCATAGATTGCAAACATTGGAAAAAGGAATTAAAATTTTCATCTTTAAAAAAAATTGTAGCTAATCAAATCAAACGAACAAAAAATTTGATAAAATTCTTACCAAATATTTCAACAAAAATTGAATGCACTTCATGGGATTATGGGATATTTATTCCAGCTATTTTATCACTTATCCCAACTCGGCATAAATTTCATGAATCAGTTCCAATAATTCCAATTTTGAAATTTCAAGATTTCTTAAATCAAATGCTTGGAAATATGGAAAAAATTCGATTATTTCAAAAATCTTTTCATCATCTGGACCAAAACTTTTAGATATAAAAATTAATTATTTCACAGTTAATTCACTTTTCATCTAGATTTTTTTCTATTTTAAAATTCCCACGATCACGTTTCACTATTCTCATTTTGTCAGGTATTTTATTTTTTTCCCAAGTTTTCCAATTTACTTCTTTAAATAACCACTTCTTTCCTAAATGCGCAGCAATTATTGCATGCTTAAAATCTTGTTTTATAGGAAAAAATTCACTAAGAAATCGAAAGAGTTTATCAATTTGTTGGTTTGGAAAATATGCGTAATAGCTAGAATTCTTAACTTCAAAAGCAAATATGTGTTTACCTTTTCTAGCGATTACATCAGGCAATGGGCTTAAACTAGGCGCGCTTACAGGTACTCTTACGGCATTATATCCGTTTTTTTTAAGGTTTTTTACAAGAACTGTTTCACTATAAAACCCTCTTTTTCGCCATCTGCGAAGCCTAATTTGATCATTCTTATTTTTTACCAGAATTTTTCCCCAAAACTTTTTTGTTAACTAAAGAAATTAAGAACTGACAATTTAAAAATAATGCTGATAATTTGTTAATTTGCCTTTCATTCTTGTATACTTTTGTTTGGTGATATTTAAACTGCATGTTAATAGTTTGCTCACTGATACCACCAACATGTATATCATAATATGGTAAGAAAAGGCTTTTTGTATTAATTAAAGTATATAAATAAGTGAAAAACTTATTTTGAGATAAAAAAACGTTCAAAAAACCCTATTTTTTTACAGGATATAATGAAAAAGTTAACTAAAAAACCTAATGCAACCAGAATTTAGTATAAAAAACTAGAAGTTTTGTCATAGTCAATAATGATTAGTAGGTAATCGTACAGCAAAAACAAGATTCACAATTAAATTAAATCAAATAACGGTTTAAGAAAAAATTTTTAACTAAAACCAGAATTTAAAATAGTAAAAAAAAATCGAATAATTTTCGAACACTATCACTAAAAGTTATCATTGGAGTTTTTCGGCACTATTTATATGAGGCCTTGGTAATCTCCATGAGAATGCTCTTAAGAACTAGCAAAAAAGCTAAAATTGAGCTTATTTGGAGAATTTAAGGCTTTTTTATGAAAATTAATTTTCTAAAAGATTAAAAAAAATATCTTGTTTATTCTAGTTTTTATATTCGAATATAAACGGGTGTTATTTAAGTTATTTTAATTAAAATATTTGATATTTTTAATTATTTTTAAGAAATAGTCCAATTAAAATGACGTAATTTTTTGATATAAATTGTATATATTCAATATTAAGAATATTGTTGTTTTTGAAATAACTGCTTTTATTATTTGACACATGATCTTAATAGTCATTGGAGAGAAGAATTTGTCTTTTGAATATTTCGGTTCAGGCACTGAAACAATAAATTATACTATAAAAGAAAGCAATCTTAAAATTCGATGGAATTGGGGAAAATTCAAAACTACGGAAGGCTTTCCTTTAAGCGATAGTTTATTGAGTCAAGTTATAGGACAAGAGCAAGCTTTGGATGAATGCTTCTTATGTTTAAATGAATGGGTTCATAAATTAAAGAACTTTGAAAACACAGAATGGTATAGCAGTTGGAATGATCCAACTGAAGATAAGCCCATGGCAAAAACCAGTATAAGTCCAGGTCCATATTTACTGTTATTAGGAGATCCTGGAACAGGAAAATCCTTGCTTGGACGGGCTTTATCTGAGAAATTAACAACTGTATACAAAGAAAATGGAATAGGATTATTTGATGTTTGTACTTGGAAAAATAAAATTTTACCAAGCAGACCAAGAATTTCAATTCATAAAGCGGGAACAGGAAAAAAAATTATAAGAAAAGAAGAACTTAAAGAATTAAAACGAAAATTTTTAACGAAAGTAGGATTGCGAGCTATCCAAATTTTTATGCTTGGTTTAGGACTTTTTCTTATGTGTCTTGGTTTCTTTTTTATGATTCAAGCCTGGCAATCTTGGACTGAAAATCAACCTTATTTAGGCGAATCAATTCAAAGTTTCTACAATAATAATTTCTCTGAATATTTTATTGCTAGATTTATCAATTTTGTTCCTCTTACATTTATTCCTGGTGGAAGTTTAATTTTCTTTAGTGTTTTTATTTGGTGGTTTTCAAGGTTAGGAGGATTAGGAAGTTTAAAAGGTACAGGAGGCGCTAAGCAAAGCGATGTTCCAAAATTAATTGTAGATAATGGATTAAAAAAAGCTCCTTTTATCGATGCTACTGGTCATAAAAGCGCACAGTTATTCGGTTCAGTTGCTTGGGATCCTTATCAAACTGGTGGATTAGGAACACCTGAACATCAAAGAGTTACAGCTGGAGATGTTCATCTATCTTCTATGGGAATTTTATATATTGATGAAATTAAGAATTTGGATCAAGAAGAGGCTATAACTTTACTTACAGTTTTAGAGGATGGACAACTTCCAATAACTTTGCGTGGAAGATGGGCAGCAGGAAATAGTTCAGCTATGGCAGTATCCACTGAACCAGTTCCATCAATAACTTTTCTTGTTGGCGCTGGAAATTTTGATAGTATTGGACAAATTCATCCTGCTTTAATGGATAGAATTTATGGTTATGGCAAAGTTGTAAAAATGAATAATGATATGCCAAATACAATTGCAAATCGGAGAAAATATGTTCAATTTATTGCTCAGGAAATCAATCGATTTAATCTAATTCCTTTTAATAGAGAGGCATGCATAGAAATAGTTGAAGAGGGAAGACGAAGGAGCAATAAACGTGAAGCTTTATCCACTAGATTTAGACCTTTGATATCTATAATAAAAACTGCAGGAACTTTAGCAATATCCGAAAAATCAAAAATAGTTAGGAAGAAGCATGTTCTGGAAGCTTTAAATGAACATTGTAAAACTATCCAACAACAATTATTAGAGCATGAAATACATGAAAGAGGAAAATTGCTAGAAATTCAAACTAAAGGCGTTAAACTTGGACAAATACATGGATTAGCTGTTGTACTTGATCCTTATAGTGGTGAGAAAACTGGTAATATACTTGGTGTGAAGGCTCAACTTGTTAAAAAAACTGAACTTCCTAGAGATAAACCTCTTAAAGGCTATTATGATGTAACAGGAGTAGCCAAAGGACAGACTTTCATTTCTGACAGCATTTCAAAGGTGAGAAGTGTAATTCTTAGAAAATATAGAGTTGATATAGCCCAAGATTATATGACGCATATAGATTTTGCACAATCTTATGGTGTTGATGGCCCTTCAGCAGGGGTTACTATGGCGATTCTATTGTGTTCCCTTATAGAAGGAAGACCTATTCGACAAGATATTGCTGTAACAGGAGAAATAAATTTGAGTGTTAATGGTGAAATTCAAATCACGGCTGTTGGCGGAGTACATGAAAAAATTAAGGCTGCTGAAGCATGGGGATTTAAAAAAGTTGTTATTCCTAAGAAAAATTATTTCCATTCAATTGATCCTAAAGATTATTCAATTGATGTTGTACCAGCAGCCACTTTAGATGATTATTTAAAAGAATGTTTGATCGAGAAACATTTTCTTCAGCTTCCTATAAAGAAAATATAATTGATCAAAATTAAATATTTTTTTTAATTTTTCTTCGAAAATAGCTTTAATCTTAGATTCTGACATTAATAATTTATTTATTTAATCATTTTTTGATAATTTAATTTACCTATTTTTACATTTTTTAATTATATTTTATATATTCGATTATTTTCGATTTTTTTTTGAATAATTATTCAGCTAAAAACTTATTCTATTAAAATTATTTAATCAAATTGAAGAGATTTATTTAAAAAAAAATATACTTCAGAATTAAAATCCTTAATTTTTAACAAAATTGGTAAATAATTTGAAGTTTTAATATCAAAATTATCTAACTATTTATAATTCGAATAAATTCGTATGATAAAAATTATTTTATTTTTTAATCGGATAATTAAAATCTAAATGATCAGTAAATAGGCTATTTTTTAGTACATCTTAAATAAAAAATTCAAATTTATTAAAAAATTTAATATTTGAAGATATGTTTATCTTTTATAGCTTAGCAATCTACTTAATGTATAAATGATGAAGAAAAAAAATCACTTTAACACTATAACAAGCAGAGAAATGCAGGCTTTAGAAATCAATAGTGAATATTATGGAATCTCTCTGTTGCAATTAATGGAAAATGCAGGCAGTGCTGTAGCGAAGGAAATTGCCCGTCGTTTTCCAAAAGAAAACGTAGTTATTTTCTGTGGCTTAGGTGGAAATGGTGGAGATGGATTTGTTGCGGCAAGACATTTATTAGCCTTAGGTTTTAAAGTTTCTGTTATAATAGTAGGAAAAAGTAAATGGATAAAGCATAAATCAACATTAAAGAATTGGATTTCTCTGCAAAATTTTCGTAAAGATCTTGAAATTAAGGAATTTTTAGATAGTTCTGATGTATTAGAAGTTGATTCGAAAATAGTGGTTGATGCTCTACTTGGTACAGGAAGTAAAGGAAAATTAAGGCAGCCAATTCGCAAAATTGTAGAATTTGTAAACTCTTTAGATGCAAAAAAAGTATCAATTGACATCCCCACTGGAATTGATTCAGATTCCGGAGAAGTATTAGGAGACGCCATCAAAGCGAATTTAACGATAACTTTCCATAAAATCAAACAGGGATTACTTAATGCAAGAGAATATTGTGGAGAATTAATTGTAAGCAAAATTGGTTTACCGAATCAAATTGAGAAATTCGCGGGTCCAGGAGACATTTTTTTAGTTAAAGATTACCGAGCCTCAAGCAGTCACAAAGGAGATTTTGGTCGCTTATTGGTTATTGGAGGAAGCAGAGTTTATTCTGGAGCTCCAGCATTGGTTTCTTTGAGTGCTTTGAGAACGGGTACAGATCTTGTATATACTGCAAGTCCCGAAAAAACTTCTTTCGCAAATTCTGCTCTTTCGCCAAATTTAATTACGATTAAACTTAAGGGGAAGCATGTAAATTTAAATAATTTTGAAAAGTTGATTTCTTATATCAAAAATGTTGACGCAATAATTATTGGTCCTGGTTTAGGTTTGCATAAAGAAACTGTAGAGCTTATAGAATTATGTATTAACGAGATTGAAAAAAAAGCTAAACCTCTTCTTTTAGATGCTGACGGCATAAATGCATTTTCTACATTTAAAAGATCTCTTAAAAACCCAGTTATTTTTACTCCTCATGCAGAAGAATTTAAACGATTATCAGGAATAAATTTGCCAGAAAAAATTGAGGATAGAGTAAAACAAGTTAAAAAATTAGCTTCAGAATTAAATGCAATAGTTTTGTTAAAAGGAGAAACTGATATTATAAGCGATTCCAAAAAAATAAAATTGAATAATACAGGAAATCCTGGAATGACCGTAGGAGGAACCGGTGATATTCTTTCAGGAATTATTGGTGGATTATTAGCCAAAAAAAATGATCCTTTTGAAGCTGCAGTTGCAGGTGCCTTTGTTAATGGAGCAGCAGGAGATTTCGCCGTCAATAAATTAGGATATCACCTTATTGCCACTGATATATTAGATTGGATTCCTTATGTGTTTGAAAATCCAATGAATCATTTTAGGGTGAAAAATATCTATGGAAAATAATCCAAGATTGACTGTGTATCATGCCGATCAATGTGCGCCCAAGAAATGTACAGGATTAAAACTTAAAAGATTTGGATTTGCTAGAATTGTAAAAAAGATTAAATTTCTACCTAAGCGAGCAATTGTTTTAAATCCTTTTTCTAAAATTGCATTTTCCGCTTCAGATAGGAATAGAATTCAAGATTTTGGTTTAGTTGCTTTAGATTGCAGTTGGGATAAAGTTCAAAATGTTATTCTTAAACATGTAAAAGGGACCTCGAGATGTTTACCGATATTAATTGCAGGAAATCCAGTGAACTATGGAAAAACCACCAAATTAACAACTGTGGAAGCTCTATCTGCAGGTCTTTATATTTCAGGATTTAAAGAAAAAGCAAAAACTATTTTGTCTGTTTTTTCTTGGGGACATAATTTTTTTGACTTAAATTATGAATTATTAGAGAGATACTGTTTAGCCAAAAATAGTACAGAAATTATTCAAATCCAAGAATCTATTTCCAAAGATAAATAATAATTATAGAACTGTGTTTTGGAGATGCTTTTGTATACGCAAATACTTGATTTATTATTAAACATATTTTTTAGATCATTAATGTAATTAATCTAATATTTTTATTGTAATTTTAATTTTTTTTTAATCTGGCTCTTATTCTAATCTCAATATTGATATCTATATTTATAATTATATTATTGGGCACAAAATATGTTAAAAAAAGAGTATAGCATTCGAAACTCATTTCTCGAATTAGTTTTAGGTGACATTACAGAAATGAATACTGATGCAATTGTAAATGCTGCTAATTCTTCTCTTTTAGGTGGTGGAGGAGTGGACGGAGCAATACATAAAAAAGGAGGACCAAAAATACTTCAAGAATGTAAAAAAATCAGAAAATTTTATTACCCTAATGGTCTTCCAACTGGTGAAGCAGTGATTACTTCTGGAGGTAAACTAAAGGCTAAATATGTTATCCACACCGTTGGTCCTGTATGGAGTGGGGGAAATCATGGAGAATCGCGACTATTAAAAAAAGCCTATTATTCTTCTTTAAATTTGGCTTTGGAAAAAGAATTAACTAGTGTTTCATTTCCATCAATTAGTACAGGTGCATATAATTACCCTGTACAAGAAGCTAGCTATTTAGCATTGAAAACAATAAAAAATTTTTTTTATAAAAATTCAGAAATTACAAAAATTGTTATTGTGCTTTTTTCAAAAAAAACCTTTAATATTTATTTATCAACTGCTCAAATGTTATTTTTACAATAAAAAGTATAAATTGCATTTTCTTACTTCATTAAGTTTTTCGCTTTCTCCAAATCTAGAGGAGTATTAATATTTAAAAAAGTTTGAAGAGTAGGATCATATTTTCTAAGACTATTAGTTGAAATATAACATACATCATCAATTCTTTGTATCATAGCGCTAACTTTTTTTTCTTTATTAGCTATTGCATCTTTTGCTGCAATAAACGCTATTTTTGTTTTATATACTGCGTGCAATGGTTCAATGTGACCATTAGGCCACCGAGGTATTATTGCATTTTTATCTTCACATAACTTTATCAATAAAAAAAGAATTTTTTTTGATAAAAATGGAGTATCAAAAGGAATAATTAACGAATATTCTTTTTTAGAATTAATTAGTCCTGTATAAATTCCAGCCAATGGTCCTATATCATTGTAGAGATCTAAAAAATATTTTATTTTTAAATTCTTTACTTCCTTTGAATATAATTCAATCTTTCTATTAGAGTTAGTCACAATAAATATTTCATCAGTTATTAAACTAGCAATTTCGGTAACATACATAATTAGAGATCTATTAGCGATTTTAAGAAGCCCTTTATCAGTTCCAAATCTACTTGAAAATCCTCCAGATAGAATAATAGCTGTAATCTTCAATTATGCCCTCACCTAATTTGGATCTTTATGAATTCAGTCGTTCTATAAGGTTTTTCTATATTTTTTAAAAAATCTATATTCTACATGTTTAATAATTCTTAAAAAAGAAAAAAGGAATTTATATTTCGTTTTTTTCGATTCTTGTTGCTATTTCATCCATAATTTTTGTGAATGGATGATTTGGTTTGTCTTCTACAAAAATTAGATTGCCTTGCGATTTTAGCACCTCGCAAAAACATGGTACTAAACCAAGTAAAGATACTTGATATACTTCTTTAGCTCTTTTGTTTAGTTCTTCTTTTTTTGAATCAAGATTTGCATCTAAGATCTTATTTATAACAACTCCAGTCTTCTTTTCAAATAGATTATATAATTCCCTTAACATTCGACTTGTTCCGTTTACATCAGATCTATCGCTAGTTGTAACAACTATAACTAAATCAGCTGATACAATTGCGTTTATTGAGGAGTATTGAAGACCAGGACTTGTATCAAAAACGATAAAGTCAAAGTTTTGTTCTTTTAATAAAGTATTTCTTAAAGATAGCAATCTTCCTAGAGCGCGCATTTCCCATTTTCTATCTTTTGCAGACATATCTCTTATTGCTTCAGTGGAAGGATTTGCTAGACCAGCAAATAATTTACCTTTATTCAGTCCTTTTCCATTAGTTTCTTGAAGAATTTTATTGATTGTTGATGCTCCATTTAGATAATCATTAATCCATAAGGTGGAATCTTCCATTTTAAGAATTGAAAATAAGCTTGGTGCTCTGAAATCCAAATCTAATATTGCTACTTTTCTGCCGCGTTTAGCTAAACTTGCCGCAAGATTAACTGATATTGAGGTTTTGCCTGTTCCGCCTTTATATGAATGAACTGCAATAATACTTTTCATTTTTATTTATCACTCCTGATTATCTCTATCAGCAAAGAAGTATGCTTTTCTTCCAACTCTTTCTTTTTTCAAATATCCCATTATAACTAGTTGATTTAGATATGCGCTTTCTACAGCACGAGCACGACTAGTTTGATTAGCAATTTCTTGAGCAGTAGCTCGTCCATATCTGCAAATAGTCATTGCGGTTTTCCGTAGATGATCTGGCATTGATAATAAAGTCATCACATCCAATGAGGCATCTGGAAAAGATTGTATTTCTTTTTTATCATGTCTCTGTAGCTCAATCATAACTTCCATTTTATCATTTAATCTCTCAAGATTTTCCTTTATTTTCTCAAGTATGTTTAAAGGTTTTTTGCCAGAGAGAATATCATTTTTTTTCAAAGAGTTTCCCCAAATGTGTTTATCTGCTGTACAAAAAAGGTATCACTATATTGTTTATTAAGTCTTACTAAACTATAGTAATTATTTTAAGCCTTGATCAACTTTAATTAGTAAGCCTAAATAATCATAATTGACCCAGATAAACACAGCTATCAGTAAATAAAATAAGAAAATTATAGTTGATGAAAAAATTTAGAATGGAACTGGCATAAGATTTCTTGATTCTTCTACAATTGGAAGAACTTGCTTTAATTCCCTAAAGTATTTTAATACAGTAATTCCTCGTTGAGTTATAGCGTACACAACTCTGCGTTTACCAATAGTTCTTTCTTCAACTAAATTCTGTTTGATCAAAAATTCTAAGTATTCCTTAAGGACGCTGCAATTTACGTTAGCTTTGTACATCACATGAGTAAGTTTTAGCGGACCTCGTTGTGCCAATACCCTTAAGATATCAACATACATTTCAAGTTTTGATCGTCGCATTTAAAGCCCTCTTTTTTTCTGGTATTCTACGTTATAGTATAAAGCTTTTATGTAGTACAGATATACATTTAGCTCCATCATTTTTTATTCGAGGCCAATATTTAGGCGAGTTATTTTTAACATTTTTAATCTATTTTCTGATGCAGCAATCACATAATCTATCAACATTTCTTGAAATTCTGTCAATAATTCCCTAAATTTTCATAAAAAACTAACAAAAAAGAAGGGGTCTAATTTTTTTCTTTAATAATCACTTTATTTTACTTAAAATTTATTAATATTTACAGATTAAAGCAAATTCACATATTCTTGAAAATAGAAACGATATTAAAAAAAAATAATTATTTTCTAGGACTAAAAACTGAACAAATTAACGTTTATACTAATGGTGGTTTGTAGATCTTTTTTTACTTAAAACTTTATCAACCCAATTTCTAAATTTTTTTGATGGCGGCATCTTTAGATAAAGTTCTTCTCTATTCGCTTCATAGAGTTTATTCTCTTTTGATAAAAATTCGGCTGCTGTAATAATCCTATTTCCGTTTCTTTTTGCTTGCCTAAACAATCTTTTAGATTTATATCTCCAATTTTTATCCCTTAAAATATGATGTTCTATAATTGTCAAAGGAATCTTTCTCACAATTTTTTCCATGTTTTTAATTCCAGAGTTGATTTTTAAATCATCAACAATGTGTTTACTTAAATAAAGAGGAGGACCACCAATCAAAATTAATTGCGGATTATAAGAAAGAATTTGATTCAATATATTATCAGACATGGGCCCTTGAACATCAGGTGCAAATATAAATTTTTCATTTTCAAATTTAACAAAAAGCATAATTACCCACCCCAAAGAGTTATCTTCTGGTCCATGAGAAACAGCTTTTGAAAATTTTAATTCTGTATCCTTCCCAAAAATGAAAGTTTTATCATCCGCTATTTCAATTGATTGAAATTTATTAGATAATTTATTAAATTTTTTTGCACGTTTTTTTTGTTTTCTTGTAATATAATCAAAAGGCGATTTTACCAATAACCGTTTTCCGCTATATACTCTTTGGGCTGATATTTCAGCCTCCGTCCAATTTACTATCCAATCCTCATGTGATGGTGTAAAGTGATCATAATGATAATGGCTTATGGTAATAATTTTTACTTTTTTTGCAACTTCTTGAATTCTTTTTCTTAATTCAGCAATAGCTTGATATTCTAAAGGATGAGGCAGTAGATTGAATCGATAAGGACACAGAGAAATCCCTGCATCCAATAAAATACTAATATCTGGAGTTTCTACTAGAGTGCACATTGACCTTACACCTAAGCTTTCAGACGCTATTGGCAATATCTTTATTTTCTTTAACACAAGTTTTCGCTCAATAACAATAGTAAAAAATGCTTATATGAATTAACATATTATACAAAAAAATAAATATTGGAATATTACTATTGAACAATACTCCAGATAGAGCTTTTTATTATATTTTTTCTCATATTACGAAATTAACTAATTCTCCAATTTTTTTTCCTTTAGCTTTTTCAAAGGCAAGTTGAGCTGTCACAGCATCTTGGATAGCTAATCCAGTTGACACAAAGACGGTAATTTCAGAATTATTTGTTCTTCCAGGTTTCAGTCCAGCCACTATTTCCCCTAATTCACCATATACATTGCTACTGTCTATTAACCCTGAATGTAAAGGCACATTTATTTCACCGCTGTGGGCTGCTTGGTTCCAATCGTCTACCACAATCTTAGCATTAGTTAGAATCTTGGGATCTAATTCTTGTTTTCCAGATGCATCTGCTCCAATACAGTTTATATGGACTCCTGGAGAAAGCATACTTTTCTTCACAAGTGGTATCACTGATGGAGTTGTGGTTATAATCAAATCCACTTCAGAAGTTGCTTCTTTAATTGATTGAGCTGAAAAAAAACGGTATTTTTTTCCATATTTTTTTTTGGCTTCATTTATAAAAGCAAGTATACTTTCTTTGGTTCGACTCCAAACTTTTATTCCCTCAATTGTATCAATTAAACTTAAAATAGCTAATAATTGGGTTCTCGCTTGTATTCCAGCTCCAATAAATCCTATTCTTTTGCAATTTTCTTTAGCAAGATATTTCACAGCAATAGCTCCAGCAGCTCCCGTTCGCATATTAGTGATAGTTGTCCCACCCATTATTGATAAAGGAAATCCTGTTTTTGGATCAATTAAAATTATTGTAGCCATTACTGTGGGAATTTTATATCGGCTTGGATTATTAGGATGTACATTCACAATTTTTACTGCAGATATTTCTAATTTATCTAAAAAAGCCGGCATAGATCTTAAGTCTCCTTGCTCTTTATTGAAATTTAGATAAATTTTTGCGGGCATTTGAATTCTATTTAATCCTTTCTCTCTAAATGCATTTTCTACACTAGTTATCACTTCAGATATTTGTAAAAGATCTTTTACTTCATTATCAGTTAATAGTAAAGTTTTCAATAATTTCACAATATTCGTATCTTTTTATCTTACATTAATATTTTTTTAAAAAAAATACCTATAGTTATTTTTTAATTTTTAAGAAAAATATTTGATAATGGAATTATTACACTCCAAAAGTAAACTTATAAGAATCTGAAAGGTTTAATAATATTCAAAAGAATCTCAATAAATTTACTATTTTTTAAATAAAATTTAATTAGAGAAAGACACAATTCAGATTCTAGGCGATGACGACTCTGGCCCCGAAGACTTATTGGATGATTTGGATCTTGAGTGCGAACAGGCATTTGGAAAATTTCAAAGTTAAATATTCTGAATGCCTGTTAGGAGCCTTTATTATTTAATTTATTATCTTTTGTTTTCTCCTTTAAATCTTCCAATGTATAACTTTTTTCGATTGATCTATATGTTTAAAGGCATATTATAAATGCACAGAATTATTAAATTCATATATTTTTTCAATTCCAAAATAATTAATATTAATGTTTATTTATTTTTTATAAAACCTAAGTTGTAGCATTCAATATAAAAGGTAATATAATTGACCAAGTTATCCATGAAACCATAAGATCCACATAGAAAGTAGTCCAATCTAGTCCAAAGGATCCTAAATAAATAGCTGAAAGCATAGCTAATATGAAAGCAAAAATAATCGAAAATAGAATTAATTTTTTTTTATTAAATTTCACAAATTATTATTATTCTTCTTATTATTAATGGCTTTGAAAAAGAAATTATGTGTATTCCCTAAACGTATGATCGCATTTGGTACAACGCATAAATTGGGTTGAAGATTCGTCTCCTCCCCTAGTTTGCACCTGCCAGACATATACTTTTTTATTACCACATTTAGGGCACTCAATTTTTAATGTTGGCAGTGTGTTCAATTTTTGCTCCTCTTTAGTAATAACCGTTACATATTTCTGAGGATTTTCTTTATGGTTTAAGACTTTCTTTGTTATAGCTTCTTTCGTTTCCTTTTGAGAGTAGCCACATTTTAGGCATGCAAGACTTATTTTAATTTTTTTTTCACTTTTTATTTTTTTTGGTGTAAGTCGAGATCCACATTTAGGACAGAATTCCATTATTTAGCGCCTTTTTCTGATTACTTATTAGCAATTAGGTCTCTTTTAAGATGTATAGAAAAATATAAGTTTTTTGAATAAGTAATCTATGTATGATTAATTTATGATCACGATCAATAGATATTAATTTTATAATTTTTTTTTAAATAGAATCTTTTAATTTTTAAAGTTCTTTCCATAAATTTAATTTTTGTTTCTTTAGATCATTTCTTTTTCGTTGTAAAAATTTATACACCGTTGTATGTTGACTTCCATTAATTATCATCTGGATTGCATTTCTAGCTATTTCTAATTGAGTGAAGGTTCCAATTATTCCGATTGTGTGACCATATATTACCAAAGAAGTTTCCGTTAATTCTTCAATCAATCTTCTGGTTTTTCCATTTGATCCAATTACACGGCTTTTCACTCTGCGTATATCTGAGTCAGAATGCCCAAAAATTAAACGCAAGTCCACAAAATCAAAAATTTCATCAGCGTTCCGAATCAATCTAAATGCTTGATTAGGAGCAAAACCTCTACCGATTGCCGAGATAATATCTTTTGCAGTAAAAAGAGTAGAAGGATCAACAGATTTTTGCTTTTGAGTTATTGCAACACCGCCGGAACTACTCTCAATTTGCAGTTCCACATCTAATTTATTTTCAATATACTGCTTAATTTTTCCTTCAGATCCAATTAATACACCAAGTCTTTCTCTAGGAATACGGACAAATAATCTTAAACTAGTTATTTTTATTCACTACCATTTCACAAGCTTTCTTAATAGGATAAACCTTAACATTTAGCCTTTTAAAGAATTTATTAATATTTTCTATATCTCTTTTTAATAATTCATCTGCTAATGGGTGTGTTGAAGGAACTGCTTGAGACATATCAAAAATAACAGGAGTCTTATTCCAAATCATTATATTATATTCGCTTAAATCACCATGAATTAAATCAGCTTTCTGATAGAGGGTTTTTACATAATTTAATATCATTTTATAAATTTTATCTGGATTTTTCGGATAAAAATTCTTCAGGGATGGTGCCCGAATTCCTTCTTTTCCAATAAATTCCATTACTAGAACATTATTTTTCACGGCAATAGGTTTAGGAACACGAATATTTACATTATAAGCTTGTTCTAAATTTCTGAATTCTTTTTTTGCCCAAGTAAAAATTAGAGATTTTGTATCATGTTTTACTCTTTTAAACCTATAATCTCCATGAATATATTTTAGCATTCCTTTCTTAAATTCAGCTGAAGAAGTTAAGTAAACCTTTACAGCCAAATCTTTACCCTTTAGATCTTTACCCCAATAAACTCTTGATTCTTTTCCAGCATTTACCACACCATTGAGCTCCCCTAAAATTCCTTTTTTGAGCAGAGAATATATCACCATGAATGTAGCATTATCAAAAACTTCTTCAACTGTAGCTCGTTCACTAGATATATCATGTTTTAGCATTTTATCTCTTTTTTCGATTGCCCTTTCTTTATGATTAATTCTTTCATGAGCTTTTCTAGACATAGACTTTCATCATCTAATAGATAATCAATATTATAACTACTTTTAAACTGAATAAATTGAATTTATCTCAAATTAAGATATTTAATTATTTATCCACATTTACTATCAATTATGCTTAAATTTTCTTAATCATATGTCATATTAATAACGGAGTTTTGATTATTGGAATACGTTTTTAATGTTCCATATAAAAATAATATTAAACTAAAAAATATCATAGAAAAAATAAAAGAAAATAAAAAATTGCTAACGTATTGGAAGTGCTCAAATGTTATGGCGATTGATCGTATGTCCTATACTGATCATGGTCCAACCCATGTAAAAATCGTGGCTAATTTAGCATTAAAATTTCTCCGGATGCTAATCAATCAAAATATCAAACCTAGTATAGTAATTAATTATGGATTAAAAAACGAAGATGCAGAAGTAGTTGTTGTTCTTGGATCTATCTTTCATGATATAGGTATGATTGTTAATAGAGAAAATCATGAAAAATATAGTGCTTGTTTAGCCTTAGAATTTATTGATAATCTATTAAATACAATTTATTCTGAGGAAGAAAAGGCAATAATCAGTTCAGAAGTACTACATGCTATTGTAGCACATGAAAAGCCAAATAAATCTCTAACCGTTGAGGCAGGAATTATTGGTATTGCAGATGCATTAGACATGGAGGCTGGAAGGGCTAGAATACCTTTTAAATCGGGAAAAGTAGACATACATTCGATCTCTGCCCTTTCGATAGACAGAGTGCAAATAATTGAGGGAATTAAAAAACCTATAAAAATAAAGATTTTAATGTCAGATGCAGCAGGAATTTTTCAAATTGATGAGTTGCTCAAACCAAGGATTGAAAAATCTGGACTAAAAAAATATTTTCATGTTATTGCAGAAGTAAATTGCAGTAATAATAAAAAAATTATTGATAAATTTGAGATATAATACTTTAAATTGGAGATTAATTAATGAAAACTAGAATTGAAATAGATCCCTTAGGTAAAAAAGCAATTCCTAAAGATGCTTATTATGGTATTCAAACCTTAAGAGCAGTAGAAAATTTTCCTGTAAGTGGAATAAAAGAACCATGGATTTTTATTAAATCATATGTTATGATTAAAAAAGCTGCTGCAATCACTAATGCAAATCTAGGTAATTTAGACTTTAAAATCAAAGACGCGATCGTAAAGGCTTGCGATGAAATTTTAGCTGGTAATTTATTAAATCAATTTGTAGTTGATGTATTTCAAGCTGGTGCAGGAACTTCTTTTAATATGAATGTGAATGAAGTTTTGGCTAATCGAGCATTAGAAATATTACAAAAATCAAAAGGGGACTATCTAAGCATAAACCCTAATGACCACGTAAATATGAGTCAATCGACAAATGATACTTTTCCAACAGCAGTTAATATTTCAATTTTATTTGCTCTTCAACCATTAATTCGTGAAATTGAAGAACTGTCAAATGCTTTTAATAATCTAAGTTTAAAACATATTGATGATCTAAAATCTGGCAGAACGCATCTTCAAGATGCAGTACCAATAACCATTGGTGATGAATTTGGAGCTTATTCTTCAGTTTTAAAAAATTCGGGTAATCAAATTAATAAACAGCAAAATAACCTTTATGAAATTGCTTTAGGAGGAACTGCTGTAGGTACAGGAGCGAATACTCATCCTGAATATAAACTTCAAGTTATTAAAAACTTAAGAAAAGTCTGCGGATTTCCGATTAAGGCTGCAAAAAATCCATTTGAAGCCCTTCAAAGTTGCAGATCTGTACAAACAATATCAAGTGCATTAAAAGAGGTAGCTTTGGAACTAATTCGAATTTCAAATGATCTTAGACTTTTATCATCGGGTCCCACAACAGGATTAAATGAGATTACTCTTCCTGCTGTTCAGCCAGGATCATCAATTATGCCTGGTAAAGTTAATCCAGTAATGGCAGAATGTATGAATATGATAGGATTTGAAGTTTTGGGAAATGATTTAACGGTATCATTTGCTGTTCAAGCTGGACAGCTTGATTTGAATGTTATGCTACCTGTAATAGTTCATAAAATTCTTTCATCAATATCAATCTTAACAAACTATTTACCAATTTTTAGAAAAAAATGTATTGAAGGAATACAAGTAAATATTACTCGTTGTTTGGATTTTGTAGAGAATAATCCATCATTAGCAACTTTTTTAGCACCTTACATAGGATATCTAAAAGCAAGCGAGATTGCTAAAAAAGCCTTAAAGGAAGGCAGATCTATAAAAGAAATTGCATTAGAAAAAAAGATCCTAACAAAGAAAAAACTTGATGAAATACTTGATTCTAAAAATTTTATTGGAAAATAGAAAATTGTTTATTAGGACGTTGTTCCAAAAATGCTGAATAACACCATTTTATCTGTGTAAGTTGAATCAGATTTCGCATCAATTTCAATAGCCCAAATAATATTTTGAGAGGAGAGAAGATGCAGCATATCATCATTGGTAAGCCAAATAGTAGTACTATTAGTAAATACTTTTTCAACTGAAGTGGGAGAATAAGTGTTATCTATAAATAATAATCGAATTCTGACTGTTATAATCTCTCCATTTTCGAATAAACCTAAAACTTGTAACTTCGCTTGAAAAGTAGTAATCGTTGAAGGCCTAATATGAAAACTCTCAAGACTTCCATAGTTGTTATTTAATCCAATCTCGATCAACTTATTTTCTTCTTTAAATATTCCGCCTGTACCGGAAATCCAAATACTATGTGGATTATTTATCTTTGAAGTCCAATTCCCTAAAAAAGTAACTCCTTGAGAAAGAATTGGCGCTGGATCAGCATTTTCACCAATATTTATTCCAAATAAATTTTTAGGAATCGATGCAAAAGATTCAAAAACAACTCCCCAAAGTAATGTTTGAAACATTGAACCATCAACCATTAAACCTACTTGATTTGATTGACCATATTCACCAATCCAAAACCTTGATTTTTGTATCTGACTGTCAGAAAATTCAGCTTGATTCTCAATTTTTATACCAATAGAATTATCAGGTAAATTAAAAAAGCAGCCTTTTATCTCTGAGCTTGCATAGGAACCAGTTGCATTTTCAATGGGTGTTTTAAAAATTATAGATTCTGTACAATTGATAAAATGAGAATCTAATATTCGTGTACCTTCGCTCCAAGTATTTGTGTTCGTAACTTCGATTGCTTTATTACAATTCTGAAAAAGCATATCTGAGATAGTAGTTGAAAAAGAGTTTTGGATTCTTAATGTTGTGTTGATAAATATTAAACCTGAAATATGATTATATTGGGAACTTGTATAATTATCACCCAAAATAATAATTTTTTTTCCATTCCCTTCTAATTTTGCACCATGGCTTGAAATCTGAATATTTTTTTTATTGTAAGCTATAATATCTGATTTGAGTGAATATTCGCCATTTTCTAAGTGAATAAGCTTGCCCTTATCGATGGCCTGATTAATTACAAAGGAAGCATCATTTGATACAAATTCAATTTTCCCATTTAATTGATTTTTAGCTTTATAATTTTCGTTATCACTAAAAATAATAAAATCAAAAGGTGAATCATTAATATTTTCTTTGAAGGATAGTCTTAGATCAACAATTAAATATGAATTAATTAAAACAATTATTAATGTTGTAATTAGTATAATAGATATTGAGCGATTAGATAGAACTAATTTCATCCTATTTTCAACCTTGAAATGTAACCATCAATTTATAATAAGATTATGACTTAATAATCCCCTTAAAGATCATTTATTTACTTTCATACCGCTAATGAAATTATTTTGCTTCTGTATAATTTTATTATATTTATCATCCAAAGAAAAAACCGATGATTAAGCCTGCAACTAAACCTAAACCAATAGGTAATATTCCAGTGATTACAGTTATATAATGAATAATTAAGGGTCCATAAGTATCTGAAATACTTTTGAGTAATGAGAGATTTATTGTTAAAAACCCTAAATAACTAAAAATAAGGGTGATTATAGCAAAAATAATTATAATCTTAAAGAATTTTTTGATTAAAAGACCAATCACTAAACCTATAAAAAATGGAATAGCCATCACAAGTATTATAGGTATACCATTAATGTTATTGGAAAAAATCAGGCCAAGAAGCTCATGTAGCATCCTATCACTATCTTCAATATTAAATATTAGACTTTTACAATTTGTGCATGAGAAATTCCTTCAATTTTCAATATAGCTGCCGGGTGTACAAAGCCTTTTTTTATTGCTTTTTCAACACAAATATTTCCCACTAGATTGACTATAGTTGAATTTTCGATCATACTTATTGCTTGTTCCACTGATATTTTTTTTCCATAATAAAACTCATTCGTAATTTTGAATACAATTTTTCCTTCAGTTAAAGTCCTGCCTAGTAGGTTTTCATCACAAATACTCAATAAAACATTCTTGCCTTGCTTTCGAATTTTTACATAGACATCCAATTTCTAAGCCGCTCTAGATTTGCTTTACCGATGAGCGTGCACCGCATGCATTACATTCTAGAAAATGTAAACGCTTTTCTTTTACAATTTTTGTATCAGGGCGTTTACAAACTGGACAAATCACATGAGTTTGTAGATATCTTTGTAATAATCTTTGAAAACTATCGCGTTTGAATTTACCTTGAAAAATTGCCCTTCCGTTATGAAAAGTAGCAGCTGTCGCCATTTCTCTACTTAAAAATTTTAATATATGTTGAGGATCACGATCTAACATATCTGATATTTCTTTGAAATTAGATATTATTGTTCTTATACCAACTGTTGTGATATATATCCTTGGGAGTTCTAATCTTTCCTGTTTTGTTGAAACAGATGGCATTTGTGAACAAGCCCTTTCTAGCAGTTCATCATAATCATACTTCAAATGGTTTCTCACGATTATGAAAAAGAACTGATATAGTAAATAAATATTATTTTTCTAATTATGTTATTTTTATATAATTTGTAAGAATAAACTTCCGATCTAAAAACTATATTTTTTTTTAGCTAGATGATAATTATTTATTGATTGAAGTTTGCAATATTTAGTTAAAAGTAATAAAGAATTTATGTAAATCAAGATAGATGATAGTTTGTGTCAGATCAAAACGAATTTAAGGAAATTAAAAAAATAGAGCAAAATCTATTAGAAATAAGAGAGAAAATTGCATCACAAAAAGAAAATATTATTTTTCTTGTTGAAAAAAGAGATAAGTTGAATAAGAAGGTTAAAGAACTTGCTGAAGAAATTAAACAAAAAAAAGTTGAACGAGACAAACTTAATATTACAGTAAAAAATCTAAAAGAGAAGCGATTTTTTACACATTTAAAAATACAGAAAAAAATTGATTCTATTAAAAAATATAAAAGAAATATTGAACTAATAAAATTAAAAATCACCAAAAAGAATTACCAAGATCTTAAGAAAGAGTTTGATGATATCGAATGGAAAATTCAAACAAATATTCTTGAGTTAGATGAAGAAAAAGAATTAGTTAAACGAGCTAAAATCCTTGGAACGCAAATAGGCAGATATAATAAAATAAAAAAAGAAAAAGAAGAAATTAAGAAATTAAACTCAGATATTCAGAATTTAGATAAATATGCTAATAAAATACATATTGAACTTATTAAAAATGCAACTAAAAGTCAAGAAATACACTCAATAATTTCATTAAAAATTGATGAATTAAAAATAATAAAAGCCAAAGCTAACGATATTCACCTAAATTATTTAGAATTAATTAAAAACATTAAACCTTTGCACATTAAAAAACACGAATTAACTCGAAGAAAAGAGGAGTTTCTTGTTCAATTGACAGAAAAAGAAAAGAGAAAAAGAAAAGAGGTAGAAAAGAATCTTAAGGAAAAAATTAAATCTGATGCGAGGATCAAAATTAAAAATAAAGAAAAACTTAGCTGGGATGAATTCAAGCTACTAACTGAGCTTGAACCTAAAAACAACAAGTAATAATAAATTGGATTTATTTGTCGATAAATAAGGAAAAATTATAGATGACCAAAAAGGAATTGAGAGAAGAAGAAAAGGAGAAACGTATCCTTATTTTGTGTGTAGATAGAGATGGTGATCTAATGGCTAAGGCTGAAATTGAGACTCCGCTTTTTGGTCGAGATTCTAATTTAAATTCTGCTGTTTCTTTAGCTTTGCATGATCCAGAAGAACCTGATGCTAATGCAATGTTTGAGGCTGTACGTCTTTTTGATCGGCTGCAAAATGAAAAATTACCTAACGAAAATTTTGAAATTGCCACAGTATCTGGATTACAAAGAGGTGGAGTAACAGCAGATCGCAAGATAGTTAAAGAACTAAAAGATATTTTAGAGGCTTTTAACGCAAATGAAGTAATATTGGTTTCAGATGGATATTCTGATGAAGCCGTATTACCACTCATAGAATCTAGAGTTCCTGTTTCATCTGTTCGAAGAATAATCATCAAGCACAGCGAATCCATTGAAGAAACTGCTGCTCTATTTTCTAGATACTTACAACTCATTTGGAGCAATCCTCGGTATGCAAGACTGGCTTTAGGAATTCCCGGTCTTTTGCTGTCTTTATTTGGACTTTTTTACATAATGGATTTATTGAATTATTATTTAATTGCAATTACTTTCATTTTTGGGGGTGTGTTGTTAGTAAAGGGTTTTGGAGTAGATAAAACGGCAAAAAATTTTTACAAATGGGCTCAAGATTATTCCCCTCCGCCTTTGCCAGTACAAATCTCAAATTACGCAACAATTGCAGGAATATTATGTGTTGTTGTTAGTATATATTTAGGTTTTTCGAATGCATCAATTAATGCGTCTCAACCCCCCCCTATTGATTGGGCTGGATGGCTAGCCGAACTGCCAAAATTAGCTGGTTTCTTCATGAAAGGTTTTATGAACTTAATGATTGTTGGAATTAGTATAATATTATTTGGGAGAAGCATACGCTACTATTTTGAACGAAACCCCAAATTACTAAGAAATGCAGTTCTAATTATATCTGTTGTTTGGTCTCGTTGGATATTAGATGCCACAGCAAATATTCTTATTAGTCCTGCTATAGGCATTGATGATCCAATTTTCGCTAATTTAGTTTTTACAATAATAGTTGGAATTCTAATAGGAATTGCATCAATATTATTGGTAGTAATAATCCATAGATCAAAAAAAGATTTCTTCAAAGGTAATGATAAACAGGAGAATGAATTGGCTGAAGAATTACAGGCTATATAATATTAAAGTATACTATTATTTTGAATAAGCAATAGTAAACTTTAATTGATCAATCAAAACTTTACCTCTATTAAATTTAATTTAAATCATAGTTAAAAGTGCGATTTGAGATGCTAAAGAAATTTCTATCCATAATCGGAGCCTATAAGATTTATGAAAAATGGCTATGGCTACAGATAAAAAATGGTCCAAAACTAGAACATATAGCAATAATTATGGATGGAAATAGACGATGGGCCACTGGAAAAGAACAAAATCCATGGTTAGGACATCAGAAAGGTGCTGATACTGTTGAAAATCTATTAGATTGGTGTGATCAACTTGGAGTCAAGTTTGTTACATTATATACTTTTTCAACTGAGAATTTTAGCCGTAATCCTATGGAAGTTGATAAAATAATGAAAATTGCAGAAAGAAAATTCTGCAAATTATTAACTGATGAACGAATACATCGAAATAAAGTTCATGTAAAAGTTATTGGACGAGTAAATTTACTTCCTGAAAATTTGCAAAACCTTATCTACGAAGTTGAAAAAGCAACCGCAAATTACAATAAACAATTCTTAAATTTTGCTTTTGCATATGGTGGAAGAGCTGAAATCCTTGATGCAACAAAAACAATTGCACAAAAGGTAAAATTAGGAAAACTGAAAATAGAAGAAATTAATGAAAAAATCTTTGAACAATATTTGTATACTTCTCATATGCCAAAACAGGAACCAGATTTAATAATTAGAACTTCAGGAGAAGAAAGATTAAGTGGTTTTTTGCTTTGGCAATCTGCTTATAGTGAATTAGTTTTCCTAGATGTGTATTGGCCAGATTTTCGATTTATTGATCTCTTAAGGGCTATTCGTACCTTTCAGATTCGAAAAAGAAGATTCGGAACATAGAAATTTTAACCTCTTTTTTTAGTACTGATTATTGAAATTACATCTTGATCTTTTAATATCGCGTCTTCTCCTAATCTTAGTTTAGTTTTTGCGCTTATGGCATAAAGGAAATTTTCTCCTAATTCTGTATGAATTAAATATGCAAACTGTCTAGCAGTAGTTCCATAGGGAATTAAGTATGCATCTGGAAAAACTCTACCTTCATGATCTGAGAAATGTTCTAAATCTTCAACTGGATAAACAATTATCATCTTAAGTATTTCAAAGTAGGCTTTGTTAAGAGCTTCTTGAACGCCTGTATAACCATATTTATTTAAAACTTTTTTTCTTATTAATTTAAGTGCATTAAATTGATTCTGGGTTAAATTACTTCTATTAACTACTTTGAAATCAGAATCACCTGGGGTATAATCAATTAATTTTTTTTCAGCAGCTTTCCTCAAAACCAGTTCTGCTTCAGAACTACATGGAACTACTTTATAATTAAGTTCATACAATCTCTCGAGATTTTTTTTTGACTGAGGAAGATCAATTTTATTTGCTGCAATTAACATAGGCTTTGAAAGTTTCCTAAGGCTATCTACTAAAGTTAAAAGATTATCGTCTGTCCATTTTGTTGATTTTTTTGGATTAAGGCCAGAAGAGGAAATAGCATTTATAATATGATTTCGGCTAATTGCTAGACCACTCAATCGGTCTGCTAATAAGTCATATAGATCTTTTGATTCAACTTCTGAGATTCTAGAAATCTTGGACCAATCTTTTTTAATTATTGATAAAATCCAAAGATTGATTTCTTTTTCTAAGAACTTTATATCTTCTATTGGATCATTTTCTCCTGGAGCACATAAATGTCCTTCTGAATCTGTACATCCTGATAAATCAACAACGTTAATTAGAGCATCTGCTCGCCTAATTTCATCTAGAAATTTATTTCCTAACCCCTTTCCTTCCCAAGCACCTGGCACTATTCCAGCGATATCGATTAATGATACTGGAATTAGTCTAGAATTGTTTATACAAAGAGAATTTCTTGGATTATCAATAACTTTGAATGTACTATGAACACAAGGAGTTCTAACGTAGCCAATTCCATGATTTGATTTTATCGTTGTGAAGGGATAATTTGCAATATCAACAGGTGCTAGTGTAGCGGAGCTAAAAAAAGTTGATTTTCCAGTATTTGGTTTTCCTACAATACCAAGCAAACGAGAATATGATTTGGGCATTTTGTTAATCACTTAATGAAATAAAGTAATTGAAATTAGTTGAACCTTGCAGTTTATATTTGTTGTTAATATCAATTTTTAACTAATCAAAAAAAGTAAAATGTATAGTTCAAAATACTTTAAAATTTAAAATAGAATTTTAGGTCTGATTAAATCAGATTTTTTTTATTCTTCGACCATTATCAAGGTTAGTGTTGATCTTACCTGATCCAAAGATCGAATTTTGGTTGTAACCATATCTTTTAGTTTTTCCATTGATTCTGCCTTAATTTTAGTAATTACATCGTATACACCATAAGAAAAATAAGCTTCTTCTATCCCTTCGATTGTTTTTAATACATTTAGAACTTTATCTTCTGCTCCAGATTCAACATTAATTAATACAAATGCTTTTGGCATAGACATCATCAATTTATTAAAAGAGCAATTGAGCATTAATATTTTTGCGTATATAATAATTAAATTATCAATATTGCAATTTATTTTTTGAAAAAATTACAACTTGGACAAATACAAAGAGTTATATTGATTTTTGTTAAAAATGTTGGTTATTATGAGGAAAGGTTGATGGTGCAAGTGCAGTATATTTTTGTAACTGGTGGTGTTTTGAGCTCCGTTGGCAAGGGTATTTTAACTTCATCAATTGGAAAAATGCTTCAGATAAGAGGTCTTAATCCGACTGTAATAAAGATTGATCCTTATGTTAATGTTGACGCGGGAACAATGAATCCGTATATGCATGGTGAGGTGTTTGTTACAGATGATGGGGGAGAAACTGATTTGGATTTAGGATGGTATGAAAGATTTTTAGATTTAGAATTGAAACAAAAAAATAATTTAACAACCGGGTTAGTTTACAGAAATGTAATTGAAAAGGAAAGACGAGGCGATTTTTTAGGTCGTTGTGTTCAAATAGTTCCTCATATCACAGATGAAATTAAAAATTGTATAAAATCAGTTGCTAAATCGAATAATACGGAAATAATTTTAACTGAAGTAGGGGGAACAGTTGGAGATATTGAAGGATTACCGTTCCTAGAAGCTATTAGGCAAATGAGAATCGATGAAGGATTTAATAATACCTTATATGTCCATGTGGCATTGGTGCCAGTTTTAGATGTAACTAATGAATTAAAGACTAAGCCATTACAACATAGTGTTAATGAATTAAGAAGGATTGGAATTCAGCCTGATATTATTGTTGCTAGAAGTCCATATATGATTGATATGAAAACTTTAAGAAAAATAGCATTATTCGGAACAATACCTGAGGAAGCAGTTTTTTGTTCGTATAATGCAAAATCAGTTTATCAGGTTCCTCTAATTTTGAATAAACAAGGTATGGGTGAGTACATTTGTCACAGATTAGGTTATGCTTGTTCGGAATCTAATAATCGAGATTGGTTTGATTTTGTAAATTCTGTTATTAAACCTAAATATGAAGTTAATATCGCTTTAGTGGGTAAATATGCAGGTCTATCTGATAGTTACGTTAGCATGAAAGAAGCTTTGACCCATGCAGGCGCTGCAATTGATACTCAGGTTTGTATTGAGTACTTAGAATCCGAGAAATTTGAAAAAAATCCTTCTTGTATTGAAGATCTCTTAAAATATGATGGGATTTTTATTCCGTATGGATTCGGATCTAGAGGAAGTGAAGGAAAAATTGATGCAATAAATTTTTCTAGAAAAAAGGATATACCATTTCTAGGTATTTGTTTTGGTTTTCAACTAGCAGTAGTAGAGTTTGCGCGTAATGTATGTGGTCTTAAGAACGCTAATAGTATTGAAATTGCTGAAGATTCACCGCACCCTGTAATTGATATTATGCCCGAACAAAGAAATATAAAATCTAAAGGGGCAACTATGCGTTTGGGTTCACATAAAATAGTATTAAAACCTGAAACTTTAGCACACTCTTTATACAAAACTGAGCAAATATTTGAAAGACATCGCCATAGATTTGAAGTTAATTTAAATTACTTAAATATTCTAAAGGAAAAAGGATTAATTTTTTCTGGAAACAGTGCTGATGGGAGAAGAATGGAAATTTTGGAATTGCCTGATCAATACTTTTTCTTAGCATCGCAATTCCATGGAGAATTTAAAAGTCGACCTGGAAAACCTTCACCTACATACTATGGTTTTATTAAAGCCTGCTTGAGTAAAAAAATGGGTAATGCAAAACCCGTCTTTTCGCAACTTTAGTTTTTTGACGCGGTTATGCTAAATATATGTTGCTTTAAGTTTTTTTGCCTGAATTCTAATTAGGGTTTATATAATTTTTTCATAGCAGGTAGCAGTGATGGTACATTAAATGCTATGTCTAAATATGTGATCATTCCTACAAGTTTGCCCTTATTAGTCACTGGTAAATGTTTGATTTTCCAATCTTGCATTAGTTTTGCTGCTTCTTCTACAGTCTCAGATTGTTCAATTACAACTAATGGATTGGTATAAATTTCTCGGGCAATTTTAGTAGTTGGATCTAAACCTTGAGTTAGCATTCGAACAATTATGTCGCGGGTAGTTATAATTCCAGTTGGAATGCCACTTTGTTCAACCATTACGTAGTTTTTATCATTATAAGACATAGCTTGAACTATTACATCTACAGTCGTATAATTTTCGAATCTTTCAATATCAGTTGACATCAGGTCTTTTACTAGTATTTTACTTGTCATTTAAATTCCTCTAAGGCTATGACAAATAGTATTAGTTATTTATCAATTTTTCTGGTATTTAATTAGAAATTTATGTAGGTTAGAAATTGACAGCATCAATTTTACTTTAAAATCAAAGTTGAAAATTATAAAATGAAAAAATATTGTTTTCTTAATTAATAAATGGATTATGTTATATACTTCCCTTTATTTACATTTAATTTGATATGGGAATATAAATGAGCAAAAATAAACCCTCAATTCAAATTCAAAATATTGTAGCCTCAGTATCCTTAAACCAAAAAATAGATCTTCAAGAGATAGTAGAAAAATTTCCTAAAACTGAATACAATCCAAGTGTTTTTCCTGGGCTAGTTTTTCGTCTTAAAAAACCTAAGACTGCAACTTTAATTTTTGGAACAGGCAAAATGGTATGTACAGGAGCAAAATCTGAAAAGGAATCACGAAATGCGGTTAATAAAGTAGTAAAAGAATTGAAAAAAGAGGGGATTAAAATTAAAGAAAAACCAGTTGTTATTATTCAAAATATTGTGGCTTCTGCAACCTTAGGTGGTGAAATTGACCTTGAGCCATTAGTGTATAAACTTGATCGCATTATGTATGAACCAGAGCAGTTTCCTGGTGCAGTGTTTAGAATGGATGATCCTAAAGTTGTGTTTCTCATTTTTTCTGCTGGAAAATTAGTTTGCGTAGGCGCAAAAAAAGAAGAACAAGTGTACAGAGCTGTTGATAAATTAAAAGGAATTCTTGAAGAAAAAGAGCTAATTTATTATCCAGATTAATAATATTTCTTCATTCGTCTTCTCACTGCAGGGTTTATATTTGTTATTTTTTTAAGTGCCAGTTCAAATGTTTCAGAAGAATCTATTTGTTTTTTGATAAAAACTCCAGTTCTTCCAATTTTTTCTCTTCTCTGCAGAGTATTTGATCTATTCAGGACTATTTGAGTTGAAATTCCTAAGTTTTTAGCAACTTGATTTTCTATATTAATTATACTTTGTTCAATGTGACCTATTTTTGTCGGTTTTATCATCATCAATTTTTTATTAACACCATAAACTCGAAGTTTTGAAAGCAGTTGTTTTAAGCTTAGTTCGCCTCCAAATTTATAGAATTCACGATCTATTTTACTTAAATTCATTAAAGGAAAAGAAACTGTTGTAAAATCATCGATTTCAATATATGCCTTCATTGGATGTTTTGGAGTAGCTTGTATCATATACCGATTTCTGATTTCAATTTCAGATTTTTTTAAAGCTGATTCTAAAAGAAAAGATGATATTACTTCAGGAATAACTATATCTATATCACTATTTTTATCTACGTCCCCTCGAGCAACACTACCATATAAAATGCAATTAAAATTTGATCTTTCCAAAGCTAGAAGTATTTTTTTTGCTTTTCCCCTTAGATTTGAGAGTAATGTCCAGTGCGATTTTTTGTAAATTATTTCCTTCATAAATTGCTTTTCTCATTGGTAAAAACTAAATTATTTCATTATCTTTTATAACATAAAACAATATGGTTTATTTAGGTAATTAATCAGCTAAGAAGCAAAAACGAAAAAAAATGAACTATAAAAATAAAACTAAGATATGTACTTCATGTGAATCTAATCAAGCCTTTTTTGCCAGATCATTTTCTGGAGAATTATTATGTAAAAATTGCTTTTGTAAATCGATTGAATCAAAGGTCAAATCAACTATTAGTAAATATAAGATGTTTAATTACGATGATAAAATCGCATTAGCCCTTTCTGGAGGAAAAGATAGCGTAAATCTTTTACATATTCTTTCCAGAATTCAAAAAAACCAAAAAAAATCATCAATAATTGCTATTATTATTGATGAGGGAATACAAAACTATAGAGATGAAGCATTAGATATTGCTATCTCAAACTGCAAGGATCTTGGGATAGATTACAAGATTACATCTTTTAAGGAAATCTACGGTTTTACACTTGATGAGATTATGCTGAGGAGAGATAATGACAAAAAACAATCTTCCTGTGCCATTTGTGGAATTTTAAGAAGAAAAGCAATCAATTATTCAGCACGATTTGTTAAAGCAAATAAAATTGTAACAGCTCACACTTTGGATGATGAGATTCAAACAATTCTGTTGAATATTTTTAATGGTGATCTCACTAGATTAATAAAAGGGAGTCCTGTAAGTCAAGTTTCAAATTCTTGTTTTGTTCAGAGAGTTAAGCCTTTTTGTGAAATTCTTGAAAAAGAAAGCACTGTATATGCTTATGTAAAAAAAATTAGATTTCAAAACCACCCTTGTCCTTATTCTTCAGAGGCAATGCGCAATGATGTACGATTTATACTTAATTATATGGAAGAAAAACATGCAGGAACTAAATTTACCATATTTAGAACCATTGAAAAAATTAGACCTTCTTTAGAACAAACTAAGAGGAAAAACCGATTTATAGAGTGTAAGATTTGTGGTGAAGCATCTTCTTTTGGAATATGCAAAGCTTGCGAGATTCTATCGGGATTAAATTAATTATTTTTTGTTAAATCCTTTCTTTTCTTTATAATTTTTTAATTTTTTGGATGCTTCATAACTATTTCCCGCTGAAGCTATCCTAATAGCTTTATGAATTTTTATTCGAGCTCCACAATAAGTGCAGCTTTTTGTTTTTTGCTTTTCAATGGCCAAAAGCAAGCCTCCACATTGACTACATTCAATAATTATAATAATTGGTATTGTATTTATCTCCGAAAGATTTTTCCACAAACAAGTAGATAACAGTTAGGGATAAGGGAGAATATTATGAGTTTTGAAAAAAGAGAAATATCAAGACAACAACTACTAGAATTATCTTTAAAATTTTTTAAAAAAGAAGGATACAAGTTAAAAAATGAGAAGGTTATATTAGAAGGGTTCAGTGGAATTCCTAGAAGTTTTGATCTAATTGTTCAAAAAGGAAGAAGAGAGCAAGTAGTATGGATTCGTGATTGGAATCGAACGATTGGTATTAATGTAATCATAGGATTAGATACAGCTTCGGATGATATTGGTCTATCTAACCCAATAATTATTGGTGGAAAATTCAGTGATCATGCTAAATCATACTCAAACAGACGTAAAATAATATTATTAACTAAACAAAAGATGGCCAGAAGTTTGAGCTAAATTACTGTTATTTTTTTTAGGTATTGATCGAGTAGGCCTTTAGTTTCTAGCATTTTTAGCCAATCAATTTTGCCAAATTCACATTTTTTCTTATCAAATAGAATAGCTATTATCCAGTTAACAACTTCGTCAACGGTTAATCCTGTAATGTCTAATTCACATATTTTCGATTCTTCAAGTTTGCAAAGAGATTCGATTAAACATACATCAAGGATTTCAGATTCTAGATTTTCCCAAAGCTTATTATTTCTAAATTCTTTTTTTTCCATAAAATTTTTAAGTTCGATTGGATTCCTGCGTAAAACAAATATTTTTGTTACATACTCTTTTGGTACAACTGAAGCTGCATAATGTCCATCTATTATTAGAATATCTTTATTAACAGAATTCACAATTTCTTTAATTTTTTTTCGCATCTTTTCTTCAGCTATAATTGCAGTTTGTCTTTTTTCGTCAAAGCCAGAAATAAGATTGTTACCTTTAGCAAAAGAAGTCAAGTTGATATAAAAAGCATTTAATCTATCTTTCAATTTTTGGGCTATTGTGGTTTTTCCAACTGAAGGAGTACCCGAAATCAAAATAACAGTTTTTTTCATTATTTTTTAATTAATATTAAGAAATTCTTATTGGTTGCGGAACATTTATTCTTTTTGGGGTTGGCGAATTGGTGCGTGGCTTTCGAGCTTCTAACTAAATAGAAGTTTTGAGGAAACTCCACCCACAAGTAGAATTGTAGCCTTTAAAGGCAAGGTGAGAACCTTGGCAACGGAGCAGAAACGAAACGTCCACTGGCATATAGTAATGATGCATACTAAATTGTTGAGCTTGCTATGTGTGAATCGATGAAACGGCCGTCCTGCAAGTGGAAAGGGCAAACGATCGCTAATGACATTCTACAGGAAGGCGAAGGTAGCCCGCTTAGTTAAATGCCACATATACAGAAGGTGGGTTATGCCAAGACACCAACCCTCTAATTAAAAATTTTGATAAAAAAAAAGAAAATAAAATTAATTTATTCAACAAAAAGATAAAAATTTGTTTTAATAAAAATGGAAATTTTGCTTTTTCTATCAGTTTTATTAAAAAAATTTTAAGGAGAAACCAATAAAAAAATTGGGGATTTTTTTAGATATATTTTAGCTTAAAATATATCATCAATTATACATTGAACTAATTCAGCTAAGGTAACTGTTGCTTGAGCTACTAAGACGTATTTGTTGTCTGCCAATTCCCTTATGCTGTCTATTCCTAAGGATTTCTTAAGAAGTGCAGCGTCGCCTTCTGAGACTCCGGCTATTGCGCTTGCAGGTTTATCTGCTAGTTCTGCAAAGTCTTTTGATTCAAATTTTTTGTCCAAAACAGCTCCTGAAGCATCAGAAAAAAGTGCTATTGCTTGAGCTAGCAAAACATAATCATTTGAAGCAAGATCTTCAACAGTTTCAATATTAAAAGCTTTTTTTAGATCTTCTGCATCCGCTTCACTTACTCCGCTAATTGCAGAAACAGGCGCTTCTACTAATTCCAAAATGGTTTTATCTTCGTAATCTTTGTCGTAAAATTTGACTATAAAGTTTGATTTTTCTTGTGTCATAAAATCGTCTCCTTTCTTTTTTTATAATTATGCTTGTAAAATAAAATTTGATATATTTATAATTAGCGCAAACAATCGTAACAAAATTATTATTAAATCTTTGAGTCGACTTTTCGGAATTTATCCATTTTAGAGGATCAATACCCTTAACCAGTTAAGAAATTACAACGGAATGTATGATAAAAAAAAATGGGTACTACGCTAAAAGTTGAAAGAATTGATTTTTAACTTTCTTTATGGATTCTAATCTAATCAATTGGATTATTGCTAATTTTAGTTGTTGCCAGTTAATTTTAGATCGTTGAAAATCTATATTATTCTCCAACCAAACCTTTAGCTAAGCTTCCTACTCCTATCATCATTAAAGCTATTGAAAGCAGAACTACTAAAGTTGCTGATGCAAGTCCTGGATACACAATACTTGCTATACCGAATCCGATTATTACTATGCCTATGATAATAAGTAAACCTCTGATCCATCCTGATTGTTGGCTGCTTGCTCCCTGCAGAATTGCACCAAAACCTAAAGACATTATTCCTATTGCTAGAATAAGAATTAATGTTGCTGTACCTAGGCCGGGGTAAATTAGAGCTATGACAGAAAATGCAATTACAATCAAACCCACAATAACGCTAAGCCACCTAATAGCACCCGATTGTTTAGCATCTATAAGACCAACACCAAATAACCAGAATCCCATCATCATAAGCCCAAAGGAGAGAAATACAATAAGCGTTGCTAAGCCAAAACCTGGATAGAAGAGAATGACAAATGCTAAAATTAAAGCTCCAATTCCTAAGATAATTTGCAGAACTCTTTTGCTTGTTGAAGATTTTTGTTCACCCATATATCTTCCTCCATTCATAATTGTTTTATAATGTTCGTTTTTATTTTATTTTATATATAAGATTTTTGTGAATATTATGAAATTTACAATTTCAACTATTTTTTATGAATAGAAGATGATAATATAATTAGAATAAGTAATTTGGAACAGTCATTTATTATCCTTTTTTATTCTCGGGTTTGCGGGGGCCTTTTTCTACTAATACTGGAGTGTCCATGAAGAGTTTATTTGGAATAAAAGCTATATTGCCTTCTTTTGTTTTTATTACTGTAGTTCTAGTATTTAATTTGATAACTGTTCCTTCAATTATCTGCCATTTGAGTATCGTAATTTTGTCTCCAACCCCAATTTCCTTTTCTGCTTGTACCATTACCCCGGCAACAAGATTTTCAACCCAAGTACTCAATGCAACCCCAATAATTAACGTAAGCAAACCTAAACCTAATACTAAAGTAGATATATCAACACCTAAGATTGATAGTGAAATAAGAAGCCCTATTAGCCATGTAAGCCATTTTATAATTCTTAAAATCCAATCTTTTATGGTTTCTTGAAGAGATGCTTGATTTAAAAGTCTTGATCCAATCCTAACAACAAATCTTGATATTAAATATGTTAAGACTATGACTATTATTGCAAATATTACCTCAGGTAAACTAAAAGTTATCTCATACAAGGTTATCATCACAAATATTCAACGATAATTCATCTCATATAAAAAGATAATCTGAAGACAATAAATCAAGATAATAAATCAAAGATTATAAAGGCTGATGATTAAAAATTCGTTTTATCGCTGATTAAAATTTAAATAATGATTTAATCCAATCTAAATTGATTCTTAAAAAATATAGGGATTAAGATAAATTTGATTATTTTTTATCGTTCATTTTTACCTATTTTTACTTAAGATTTTTTAGCTTGTTCAGCTTTCATCTTTTCTAATTCTGCTTGAGCAGCTGCTGCTTCTGCTTTTGCCTTTTCAGCTTCTTGATTTGCAGCACTAATCGCCCCCGCATCTCGAGCTCTTTGTCTTCTCCTACCTCGTCTCCTTCCTCTTCTTCTCATACCCATTGCCATATCTTCACCTCCAAAAATCCTTTCTGATTTAGTATACAATTACTAAAAAATATAATATATTTGATAGAAATAAAAATCTTTGGAAATTTGATAGTTTATAGAACAAAAAATATAGTATTATTATACTTAAAGAATAAAAGAATGAATTAGATCTTAAAAAGATCCTAGAAAACAAAAATTACAGAACTAAATGAGGGCATATTATGGTCAAATTTATTGAATTTCACCCTGTTTTAATTAACTCTGAGCTTGGAGAGGCCTATACTTGGATTGAATTAAGAAATCAAATTGAGCAAAATCTTCAAACCAAAATATTATTTGATCAATGGAATAAAAAAAAGGTTCTTACCCTAATAGATCCTTATCTAGATAAAAATCAAATAAAAAATTGTCAAATGGATGAGCAATTAGAAATCGTATTTAAAGAAATCAGGGATAATGATAGAATTATCGCAATTAAAAACAAGTGTATGCAAGTTATAGTCCTTGCTATTATCGAGTTTATATATCAGCAAAATTATGTAAAAAAATTAAGATAAGAAAGAAAAAATCAAAAATAAATTCTAGGGATATAAATTAAATTTTTTTTGCAGTAATACCATCTAAGATTAAGATTTTTTCTTGGTTTGTTTTTTTGTGTTTATAACGAAGCTTTAGCCTTGGAGCATATATTATTGTTCGTTCGGTTATTTCAAAAAGTTCCTTTATGATTTTACATAAGTCTTTGGGACGTCTTGCGATTTTGCTTTTAAGAAGATTTACCTCAAAATTTTTTGGAAGTTCTTTTATTTTATATTTCTTTATTACTTTTCTTGGATATTTTGAAGAAGGAGCAGATGGTACTTTCTCAATTACTGCTTTTTTGCCATTTTTGTCCAGAACCATATAAGCTTTATTTTCAATTGTTAGTCTCTCTTCAGCTTTTATGTGTATATATTTTCTTTTTTTATTCAAGTTCATATTTTCTGGTATGAATTTGTTATTTAAAAGAACTATTTCTTTTACTTGTGGTTCAACATTTATGTGATAAGTTCGCTTTCTGTAGTAATCGATAAAATATTTTCCATTAACTATTATAAATGGTTCATAATATATTTCAGAATCCACAAATTGAATTTCATCCGATTTAGGTTTAAAAAACCAATATTTAGTGAAAAGTTGCAATTTTAATTTTTCACCAGAAATTCGGATCATAGCCGGATCAATATTTACCTCATGGACAATTGTTTTTCTCTTCACTAATTTTTCTTTAGGATTTGAATAATTAAGAGATGTAACAATTGGATCAACGCTAACTAATTTTGTCACTCCTAAATTCCTCATTTGATTTCAAAGTTCACTAATTTAATAATAATTATGAATAGGAAAACTGAATCAAAAATAACTTCTAAATTCACAGATAAAGAAATAGGAAATTATTCCATTAATAATATCATAATTTTCTAATAGAAAAAATGAAAATAATTAACTTTTTAATATAAAAAAGGCAAATAAAAAGGGTGGATTATTTTATTTATCATTGCTCTGTAAGAATTAATGTTAGAGTTGATCTCACATTATCTATTGTCCTCAGTTTGTGGGTTACTAATTCTTTTAATTCATCCATAGAATCAGCTTTAATCTTAAGAAGCAAATCATAGACTCCATATGAAATATAAACCTCTGTTACACCTTTAATTTTTTTAGCATCATTTAGAACTTGGTCTTCTGATCCTGAAGAGACATTAAATAACACAAATGCTTGGGGCATCTTTATCAACCAATGGTAGTTATATTAATATTATAAATAAAAGATTCTATTCGAAAATGAGAAAATAAGCAAAAAAGTTAATATTAAATTGATTATTTCAAAAGAAAAGTAAAAAATGCTATCTTGAAGGAAAAAAAAGAAACGGGCAACAATACCTTAATATTAATCAATATGCTGACTAATGAAATTAAATTTGACCTTTAATAAAACAATTAAAAAGTAATATTGTTTAGAATCTGAGATTATGCTCGATTTTTAGATAATTAATAAAAATTAATTTACTCGAGGAGTTAAAAATTTGATATTAAAATTTCATGGTGGTGCTCGGGAAGTAGGAGGATCGTGTGTTGGAGTTGAAACTGAGTGCTGCAAAGTTGCGCTAGATTATGGAGCAAAGATTGATAAAGAAAATCATAGGGATCTACCCAAAGACTTGGATGCCGTAATTGTAAGTCACGCTCATTTAGATCATTCAGGTAGTCTTCTAAAATTATCAAAAAGAAAGCCGGTAATAATTGGCTCTAAGATGACGCAAAAAGTTACGATCGAACTCTTATTAGATATGATTAAAATTCAAAATCAAAAAAATAAAATTTCTAAATTTAACAATCATGACGCTGAGATAATTAGAAGAAATTGGTGGTGTAGAAATTCTACAGCTTTGCCTGGTATGACTATAAGACTTTATCCTGCTGGACATGTAGCAGGAGCAAAGATGATTCATATCCAATCTGATAATAAACAAATAATTTATACTGGCGATTTCTGTGTTCATGGGACTGAAATTCTTGATGGATGTAAAATTGAGCAGCTTCCAAAAAATCCTGATGTTCTAATAACTGAATCAACTTATGGTGGAACAATAAGAGAAAATAGAGATAAGTTAATAGATAGATTTTTTGAAAAAGTTCGAAATGCCATAGATAGAAAAGGGAATGTGTTAATCCCTACTTTTGCCTTTCATAGAAGTCAGGAGATGTGTAAAAGGATAGATCAAGCAATGAAAAAGGGAATCATTCCGAAATACAAAGTTTATACTATCTCAAACTTAGCAAGGAAAATTGAAGGTTTTTTTAATGAGAATAAAGAATATTTTACAAAAGAAATTCAGCAGCAAGAGAAACCATTCAAATACAAAAATGTGAAGCATATTTTTAGATTATCTCAGATCAAAAAACCGGCAATAGTTATTGCCACCTCAGGTTTTGGTCATGCTGGTGCTAGTTTAAACTTATTGGCTAACTGGGCATCTGAACCAAACAATTCTATTATTATTACATCTGGCTATCTTCCTCCAGAAAGCCCATTAAGTCAAGCTAAAGAAAAAAAGGAATTTGAATATAAGGGCGATATTATTAAAACTGAGGCCGATGTTGAACAAATTGAACTATCTGGTCATGCAGACCAAAAGGAATTGATAAAATTTATTGAAGCATTGAAACCTAATAACACAGTTCTGATGCATGGGGAATTAGATCAAGCAGAAATGCTTGCTAGTAAAATTTCACAAATTACTGAAGTTGCCATTCCTGAAAAAGATGAAATATTAGATTTCTAAAAATTCTTTTTATATTATTTGTTTTTTATGGCAAAGTTTATATGAATAATTTTACATATGAATAATTATTCATAATAAAGGATTTTAATTTTGAAAAAAACATTAAATCAAACATGCTACAAATTCTTTTCATGTTTATCTAATCCTACACGAATTGCAACTATAGAAATGTTGTTGGAAAAACCAATGAGTGTAAATGAAATCGCTTTTAAATTAGGAGAAGAACAAAGTATGATTTCTCATAACTTAAAACCTCTGATTGAATGCAATTTTATTACAAGCAATAGAGAGGGAAAAAAAAGAGTCTACTCAATAAATAAAGAAACCATTAATAATTTGCTAAAAATTGTGAAAAATCATGCCGAAAAATATTGTCCAAAAAGTGGCAAATGCATAATCAAGGAGAATTAAAAAAATTGGTAATTAGAAAAATAATAAAAATAGACGACACGCTTTGTAATGGTTGTGGCAAATGTTTGCCAAATTGCGCAGAAGGAGCAATTCAAATTATTAATAAAAAAGCAAAAATAGTCAAAGATTCATATTGTGACGGTCTCGGGGCATGTCTTGGTCATTGTCCTCAAGGAGCACTAAAAATAGTAGTAAGAGAAGCAGATAAATTTGATAAAGAATCTGTCAAATTACATTTAAGAGAAAAAAACAAAAAAGAACATAAAAACCAAAAAACCATAACCCAATGGCCAATTCAATTAAATCTAATATCACCAAACGCAAATTTTTTAAAAAATTCAGATATTCTGTTATCAGCTGATTGCGTTCCTGCTACTTATCCAGATTTTCATAAAAAGCTTCTTTCAAAAAATAAAATCCTTCTTGGTTGCCCAAAATTTGATAATCCAATAAACTATGCAAAAAAAATGGAACAAATTATTAAAAATAATAATATTAAAACAATAACAGTTGTTCACATGGAAGTGCCTTGTTGTTCAGGATTAAAATGGATAGCAAAAAAAGCAGTAGAAGAATCCGGTAAGAAAATTTCAATCAAAAACATAATGATAGGAATAAATGGTGAGATTAAATGACGGAAAAAAAAGTAAAAAATCCACAAACATGTCCTGGATTAAAGGATTTTTTAAGACCCACACCTAGTTATGTAAAATGTCATATTTGTAAAAGCGATGTAGAAATTTGGACCGATGAAGATTCTGCAATTTGTGATAATTGTGGTGCAGAATGGAAAAAACCAGATCAGAATGCATCTTGTTTAAGCTATTGTGAATATGCAAACAAATGTAAAGAGATAATAAATGCTCGAAACACCTGAAAAAGAATTTTCACTATCATCCTAGAAAACGAGAAAAGAAAACAATCAAGCGATAAAAATTTGCCGCTAAATTATAAAAAACTATAAAAACTTTTGAAGAATGTAATCAGGTATATAAAAAAATGTAAAAAACCGCTTAATCCTATGATATCAAAACAATATTTACTAGATGGAAAAAGATAAGAAAAAGATTTAATTGATTTCAATTTCTTGGAATTCAGATTAAAGAGTCATTCTATTTTAAAAACAATCGATAATTTCTTTTTATCTAATCCATCAATTATTTGTATCCAAGATTTTGGCATAGTTTCTCTTTCTTCAGAAGTGAGTTTTCTTAGCGTATAATCATTATTTATAAAAAATGATTGATTACACGAATCACAATTATGATAAGGAAATAATCCTCGTGAACTAAATTTTATTTGTTGGTTAATTCCACAATTAGGACATGGCCTTATTGCAAATTCGCTTTTTTCAGCTTTTTGCTCTTTAATTTCGATATGATTTTCTAATTCTTCCCAAGAATCATACATTCTATGTAAAGATTGATTATTATTCTGCCATAATTCCTTAAAAACATTCATAATCTCTTTTTTTTCATCATTTATGGAGATATTTTTTGGTTGAATAGGCAAATTCGATTCAATCTCCAAAATTAATTACTATTTATTATTATGGTAATTCTTTGATATAAATAATAATAATTGATTTAAAATTCTATTATTTTCTAAAATTTTTTAGTACAGAAGTTTTTTATTTATATCAAAACTAATCTTTATTGGCTACTTATGAAAGCTTATATGAGTTTAACATGTAAAGTAGGCACTTACAATAAAGTTTTAGAAGAATTATTAAAATTAAATATCCCAAAAGGTGATATTTTCTTATTATTTGGTCCAACAGATATTTTAATTCAATTTAAGAATCTTAAATCCATTGAAGAATTTTCGAAAAATTGGTTTACACCTATAAGAATGGTTTGCTGTAAAGATAATTTGATTACTAAAACAATGACATTTATCGTAGTAAAAGAAGGCCCAGCATTTGCAGAAGAACCTTTTGCCTTCATGTTTTTAAATGTAAGGCCTCAACATTTAGAGGCTGCTCAAGAAGCATTACTAAAAATAAAAGCAGTTATCTCATCGGATATCGTTTTTGGTCCATATGATTTAATAACACCGCTTAGAGCAAAAGATCGCGTTGACTTAGAAAGAATAGTCTCTTTAATCCACAAAACTATTCCTGGAATAGAAGGGGTATCAACAACAATTGTAGCCATGTTCAGAGTATAAGAATTTGCAGTTTTATTTTTAATTTAACAATAATTAAAAGTATTTAGCATTTAGCTAAAAGATCAGCAAATTGAGATCTTGTTAATCCCAATCCAGATTCTGCATCAATTCTCTGTATTATTTTTCCTTTATCAAAAAAGATCACTGTAGGTACATTTTCTATTGAGTATTGTTCCCAAAGTGGATTTGAATAATCATCTAATTTTACACATAGAATAATATCAAAAGAGTTTGGATCAACATCTTCTTTATAGATTTTCATAAATCTTCTACAAAAAGGGCACCAAGAAGTATAAAAAAGAGCAAGTACCTTGTCTTGCTTTTTTAGGTGAATTTCAAGATCGTTTTTGGTATTTATTTGAATCAATTTAATTCCCTAAAAAGCGATAAAAATCTAATTCTTAAGGATATCTGTAAATTTCGAAAATAAAACATATACGAGCTGGCCGGAAAAGCGGAATTTAAATTTTATTTTAATATCGGTATCTCAAGTAATTTTGCTAGATCTTCAATTCTTTGTTTTAGTTCAGGTATTTCAGTTTGAAGATTACTTATATTAGTTTTTTTGGTTTCAATTTCATTTATAATTCGTTTTTTTAGAATTATTTCTATATCGAGGAGTTGATTTCTTTCCATCATAAGTTCTGTTTCTTCTTCTGAGAGGTTTTTTAAAATTGACAGCACATTTTTTTCAGTTATTTTGCGATTTTGTGATAACTTTTTGTTTTTATTTTGATATTTAGAAGTTGGATTTTTTATTATTTGTTTTTCACTAGTAATTAATTTATTACAATGAGCATCATTTTGATCGTTGAATATTTCAAACATTTCGGCCACAATTTATATCTAATATATCAATATATAATAATCCCTATTCCGGAATCCGATATAATTCAAAACACGAGACATATAAAAAAGAATTTTATCTCATATCAAAAATTAAGATTAATTCATTAATTTAACATAAAGCCAAGATAAAGATTAACAAGAAAATTCTTTTGAATTTCTTTTTTAGAGTAAAAAATCGTTCTCCTTTAGATCCGAAATATTTATCAAATTTGAATATAATGCTGTGCCAACTAAGGCTCCTT